>Ga0265301_10001110_pt1 | contig 36453 bp, 60 predicted proteins | sample AusTroGonzalo_MG_2_FD_193488 | JGI IMG/M metagenome (GOLD analysis project Ga0265301, IMG submission 193488) | Bovine rumen microbial communities from tropical cattle in Woodstock, Queensland, Australia - Gonzalo_04 | ecosystem: Host-associated > Mammals > Digestive system > Stomach > Rumen ...
ATTCCCACTCGCTTTCGGCTTCTTCTGCGGTGATCTCACCGCTGGCGATCCGTGCCAGAAGCTCGGCGTCATATGCTGCGCGTTCGGCTTTTTCCCGTTCGGTCATGATTCCTCCAAAGGTTCGCCGATCAGGGCGTCCACAGTGACACCATAGAAGCGAGCGACCTTTACGAGTTTGTCTACGGGCGGCTGCGTTTCGCCTGATTCCCATTGATGGACTGCCTGAATCGAAACTCCGGCGACTTCAGCGATGTCCTTCAGCTTGTAGCGTTTTTCAAGTCTGATCTTTTTCAGTTTACTCATCTGTCAAGTTCTCCTTTCATCTGTACTTGATTATACTTTAGTATTGCTTGAAAATCAAGGGTTATATCAAGTCCAACTTGATATTCATGACTAAAAAAAATTACCGACGTCTTTTCAGAATTGCCCGGATGACGGTGTCACTTATACGGTGGGGGCGGTAGGGTGGCTCGTCCACATACCCCTCTATCCCGGCACAGTAGTATTCCGGCGGGTTATAGTAGTCACCCCGGTAGCTTTCGCGCCAGTCCAGATTGTCGGTGAGCCAGCCTTCAAAAGCGCCAAGCGCCTTGTCTATGGTTGAGAAGTCATCTTCTGCAAGATGTGTCATGGATTCAGCGTATTTCCGATCCTTCCACGGGTCTTCGATGACGTTGCCCTTTTCGTTCACGCGTCGACAGGCGGTCACTTCCTCGGTGTCGTCATCGTATTCAAATTCGATGATCTGGAGCGCGTCCGGGTTCAGCAGATGACCTTCGCGATCCACTTCCAGATCGGACGGATCGAAGTAAATGTCGTAGTATTTGTCAGTCATTTGCTTCCTCCTTATTTTTCAAGCGTCCAATAGTTTCTTACATATTCGTCTGAGCAATTCCAGATGTCCCAGACCTTCCCGTTTTTTATGCACGTCACATGACCATTGACTGATACAACTATCGGATTTTTCTCATTTTTCAGTGATACCGCAAGCTCTCCGACGGTGTATTTCGTTCCGTCTTCATGCCTCGGTTCTTTGTGCTTGAGCCAGTAACCAAACTCCTGAAGAACCTCATTCATGGTCTCTCCGTTCCAATCAACTTTTCCGGTTTTTGCTGACCAAAGCGCAACAGTTACGACTGCAACTTCCCATTTCACGCCTGACGCTAAGGCGTATGCTCTATATCTGCAGTCACCCGTGAAATATCCCTTCGGATTTGCGTTGTAGTAGTGATAAGTCTTTGTATCTTTCATCCGTTCTGACTTTTTCATGATGTTCCTTTCTCCCGGTGTTTTGCCCCGCCGGGAGGGCTTGTTGTTGGTTAGCACTTCACCAGTTGGATTCTTTCGTAGTCGGTGTTTTTTCTGCCGATCACCAGCTCGTAGGGGAAGGAACATCCGCGTTCCATAACGTGCCCGCAATAGGCGTATTTGGTATTGCAGAAGACATAAGAGTTCATGTCGTTCGTCCAGTCGATCCCGTAGAACCGCTTTGCGTATTCTTTCGCGATCTTGTCCAGCTTGTTCTTTTCTTCGTGGTAGCTGGAGATTCCGCAGTTTTCAAAAAGAAAATTGGCGATCTTCTTCATTTCGCGGATCATCTGCTTCTGTGTCGGAAGGGCAAAAGCCTTCTTGTCGAGCATCTTCACGAACTCCTGCTTGCTTACGTTGGTAGCCATATACATCGGTTCAATAATGTTGGTGTAGGTTTCATAACTGACTTCGTATCCGGCGAGTTCTTCAAATTCTTTGTGCATCATGATTTTTTCCTCCTGTTTTTTACTTATTTATCAAGTATAACTTGATTATAATCAAGTATTAATAGATTGTCAAGAGGAAATTTCAATTTTCACTTGAAATTCATTACATTTTTTACAAAGCCATTCTACAATAGCTTTACCAAAGGAGGACAGCATGAAAGAAAATCTATTCAGGCTTTACCGAAAGCGCGCCGGATATAGTCAAAAGGAAGTCGCCGCCGCTTTATCGGTCACAACTGCGGCGGTGTCATCATGGGAGGTCGGTCGGTATATTCCCGATCCGCAAAACCTGAAGGCGCTTGCTGACCTTTTCGGTGTTACGACTGATATGCTTCTGGGAAGGCAACAGCAGATAGAACCGCGTCCGGCATGGCAGGAGATCAAAGTTCAGCCGGAACTCGTCCCGGAAGACGAAGTCATGATCCCGGTCGTGGCGTCCCTTCGGTGCGGTTTCGGCAGGTCCGGGGAGGCCATCTTCAAAGACAAGAAGCCTGTCCCGCGTTCCTACGTCAAACGCTGGGGAGATAGCATCGTTTATTACGAAGCGGTGGGCGAAAGTATGAGTCCGACGATCACGCCCGGCGACCTGCTCGTCACGGTTCCCGGCTCTATCTGGGAGGACGGTTGGATCGTTGTGGTCGATGTGAACGACAGCGACACCATCAAGCGCATATACCGCGCGGAAGACGGCGGGATCGATCTGGTCCCGGATAACGCAAAATATAAACCGATGCACCTCTCCCCGGATGACCTGATGACATTCAATGTCGCAGTCCTCGGTCATGTTGTCAAACCGATAGGCCCGGACCTATGAAGCGCCTCTTCCTGATCCTGTTGGTCATCCTGATCGGATGTTCCACCGCACCGCGTCGGACGAGCCTCCCGCCGACGTCCACCCCTGAAATGCTCATTATCCGCCCGACCCGCGCAGATCCGACGCCGATCCCGCATAATATCTCTGTCACGATGACCGTGGCGGCATTGGACAGGCAGTATGCCGTCGAAGCCGCCAGAATGACGGACGAAGCCCATACACCCGGCTATCATGAACCGGAAAACATCTATTCGCCGACACCGCGGCCATGCAATATCAAAGGCAACGTCAGTTCAAACGGAAGGTATTACCATTGTCCGAACTTCCCGCAGTATAGCCGGACGCAGATCCGACCGTCCGAAGGTGACCGCTGGTTCTGTTCCGTAGAGCAGGCCATCGCGGCAGGTTTTCAGGCGCCGTCCAATTCTCCGGTCTGCATACAATAAAAAAGACCGCCTCATTCCCCGCAGCGGTCTTCATTCGGCAAGGCAATTGCCTCTATTCAACTGTTGAATATATTATACCATGACCCCGAACAATTCACCTTTTAAAATTGGCGATAAGGTCGTCGCATACTGCCGTTATTCCGGCGGTGAGGAGCAGGGCCTGAAGGACACGTCCACCGACGAACAGGAAGCCGCCATCCGCCGATACTGCGATGATCACGGCCTTGACCTGGTCAAGGTCTACGCCGACCCATTTGTGTCCGGCAGAAGCACCAAAGGCCGGGACCATTACCTTGAAATGATGTCCGACCTGCTCCATGCGAAGCGGAAGAAGACCGGGATCGAAGGCCTGATCGCATGGGACTTTGAGCGCGTCCACCGAAATTATGACCAAGCCCAGCTTGACGCTGCGCGCCTCCGCATGGCAGGATATAAGATCTATTCCCTCCAACAGCCGATCATTGATAACGGGCCGTTCGCGCACGTCCTCGAAGCGATGTATTTCGCATCGGCACAGAACCAGAGCGACATGATCTCCGCGGACGTCAAGCGCGCCCTGCAGCATAACTTCGTGACGCACAAGGTCATTCCGCGCTCCTGCATCCCGGACGGCTGGATCGCTGTTCCGGTGGATATGGGCGTCTACTCCAACGGTGAGCCGCGCATCGGTTACAAAGCTGAGCCGGACCCGGACATGGTCGAGCCGATCCGTCAGGCGGTTCAGGCGCGGATTGCGGGCGCACCCATCCGGGAAGTGAAGCATCTGCTGGGTGAAGCTTTCGCGCGGCATCCCGAAAAGGTGGAAAAGCTGTTCGTGAAGCCGCTCCTTTACGGCTCCATGACGTATGGTGGTACTACCATTGAGGACTACTGCGCCCCGATCATCGACCGCGCCACCTTCGACCGTCTGCAGGTCGCAAACAGCGCGGGGAAGGCCAAAGTCAGACGCCCCGGGTCGGGCGCATACTCCAAAGACCGCGCCATGCTGTCCGGCCTGTGCTTCTGCGGTGTCTGCGGTGAACGCGCGTATATCAACCGCAGAACAGCCAAAGGGCGCGTCTACGAGTCCTATTACTGCAACCACAAGCACGCAGGCTTCCGGAAGGAACTGCTGGACCAGCTGATCCTTGACGCCGCCGAAGATCTGCTGACGGGTGAAAAGTACGAAACCTCCAAGGCCGCGCTGATGCGGAGCATGGTCCGGGATCAGGCGCAGAAGGCGCAGGACGCCGAAGCCATCCGCCAGCAGATCTCGGTCATTGACCGAAAAATTGACGGACTGACGGAAGCCATTGCAGACAACCCCCATAGCCGCGCGCTGGCGCTGAAATTAGCGGATCTGGAAGCGAAACGGGAGAATCTATCGGCCAGCATGGAAAGCCCCGCAGAAGCGCAATTTGAGGCCTTTGGCGACGTTTTGGACGACCTGCGTGATAATACGCTGTCCATACTTAAAGACGAAAAGAGCAGTACGGATGATCTCCGAACCGCTCTTTCTCTTTTCGTTTCCGCGATCACTCTATATCCCAACGGCGAAGTGGTGATTACCCACACCCTGCCGGGCCTCGCCAAAGTTGAGAGTGAATTGAGCGGACTGCCGACTGCGCCCCCAGAGGCGGAAGCGTTATACTCTCAATTCCACATTCACGCGTGGTGATTATTCCCCATTCGGTTCCGGTGTCGGTTCTGGTTCAGGCGGAGTGTGCATGAAGGCTTTGTATTCCAACTGGAATCCGTCATAGTTCAGCAGTGTCGCGCCGTGGACGGGACTGTTAGACGTCGCCGCGCGGTTCAGGATTTCATAGTATTTGCCGTATGCCGCGTCTTCCGATTCCTTCGCGGACGGATAGGCGGCAATGTTCCCCGCGGCGTTGCGGGTAAATTCGATGACGATAAAGTTCTGCATGGTGGTGTCTCCTTTACAGTAGGCTCTGGATATATTCCGCGAGCGTTATTTTGGTTACGTTGGTTCCGACCGTCAGCGTCGCTCCGGAGGCGATGTTCGCGGTCGCTTTGTACAAATCGTCGTTGACAATGACGAGGTCGCCAGACGTCAGGTTCTTCGGCGCGATCATCTGGTCCGTGACTGTGGTGATCATCTGCCGGGTCTTTTCGTTTGCATCGGCCACGGCATTGTCAATGTACATTTTTGTGTCAGCACGGTACGTGACAGTGACATCTCCGGTGTCCGCCCAGATGTTGTTCTGTCCGAGCAAAGTGCTGAGTTGTGCGGATGTGAGTGGGACGGTATCAGGAGTGGCGAGGGGATAGACGAGTTTGACCCCTGACATAGCTGTTTGGAAATTTGCAGATGATGTATTGATGTAAGCGGAATCCCATACGAAAAGATTACCGCTTGTGTCAAAACCGATAGAGCAATTATATGTATGACTATATAACTGATTTGCTGTCGCAGGTTTATATATGGTGCAATACATATCAATCAGGTCTGTACCGCTTGATGGAGATTTGACTAAAGTTTTTATATCTGTAGACTTATATCGCTGATGCGCTTCTCCCGCAGTACCCATGTCCCATGTCAGAGTGCCAAGGTCGATGATAGCCTTTGTTACCGTCATCGTCCCCGTCAGCACATCAATGTTCCCACCGTAGCGTGTGCCGTTGAGGTCGATGGTGACGGATGTGCCTTGATAGGGTTCAAAAGATGAAGCGGAAGAACCAATTTCCAACTGCGCAAAGAACGTTTCCGAGTAACTTGTGCCTGACGTTATATCTGAAATGTAAATACGACATCCGACAACATCCTTCTGCAATGTTTCTGTTACCGCTATGGTCGTTGAGTCCTTTTGGATACCAACATTTACATATGTGTTATCGGAGTAAAAGAGTCTGGTAATAATCCTAAACGATAGGGTTTTACTAACACTGAGCGTAACAGTTTGCCCCGCTTTTATTGATAACGGATATGTAACACCAAGATCAGAGTAGCTTGCTGTTGCTTGCCCAGAAACGGTTATAGAACCATTCGAATTGATGGAAGTTGCCAACCCCCTATTACTTCCAAGGCTGTTTACATTGAACAGATTCTTACCCGTTCTCGTCACTTTCGCCTGTGACCATCCGCTGATAGGGCAGATGTTGGAATAGGGAGTCCAAGAATCTGGAAGGGTGCTTCCCTTTACAAAGATACATTTCGTGTTTGTTGCTTCAGCAAACACGGATACTCTCGCATAAGCGGCAGTACTTGGCGTTTCTATGGTAAAACTCGTCCTGTAATTATAAGTTTCTCCTGAAATGAATGACTTATTGCTGTCGTAAAAACAGATTGCGGGAGCATTTGAACTCTGATTGCCGAATTTTTTCCATCCGTATTCTGCTGATGCTTCAACAGGAAAATACTCAGAAATGTAATAGTTATCCGTAGTAAATTGTACGCCAGTTCCGCTAAGATACTTATTTGCGACATAACCTTTTTCAGTGTCTGTTCCATCGGGAATCAGATTCAAATTACTTCCGCCGGGCCACGGGTTGTCGTACCCATGCAAATCCTGTACAGGCTCAATACCGACCGAAAGCGCACTCACGGGCATCCCATCTGCACCGTCTGAGATGGTCACGATGGAGCCAGATGCGGATTCGGTGATGACGGGAGCCTTTGCATCGAGAGCATTTTGCAGATCGGTCTGATCGGAAAGATTGCCGACGATAGCTCCCCATTCATCACTTCCGTCAACCACTTCAAAATCAAAATTTGTGCCGTCCGTAAACAAGATGCGGTAGGTCTTTGTCGCTCCGACCGTGGAGATCAGCTCGACAGAAGCGATTCCGTTCCCATCCTCGACGTTATAGTCGAAATGGGCTCCGCTGGTCATCGTGATGCGGTATGTCTTTACAAGGCCGACGGTCGTAAGAAGCTCGATGGATGCGATACCGTTGCCTGTCGCCCCCGTTGCACCTTTTGGAATCTTGAAATTTAGGACCGCGTTATGTTCGTCACCGGAGTTCGTGACTTCCGCGTCTGTTCCCGGATCTCCCGTGGTGGTGGAGCCGACCGCGACCGTGGCGGCTGCGCCGTCTGCGCCATTCGTCACTGAGAACGTTGCGGTCGTGACGCCGTCGTCCATGTAGATCGTATAAGTATCGACCAAACCGACGCTTCCCGTTTTTTCGATGTGGTCGATGCCTTTTCCGTCAGTCACATTAAAGTCGAAGTGATCGCCATCCGTGAACAAGATGCGATAAGTCTTGACCAAACCGACGGTCTGGAGCAGGGTGATGCTTTCAATGCCGTTTCCGGTTTCGCCTTGCTCACCCTGTTCCCCCTGCGGGATGCCGAAGACCAAGATCACGTTCTGCGTAGATCCGTCATTCCGCGCGTAGGCTTCGCTTCCCGGCGGGAGCGTCTCAGCGGAGACGGATTCGATATAAGCGGCCTGCCCCGGGACGTTACCTTCGAGGAAGATGACGCGCCCGGAAATTTTCTTTACGTCATTGAGTCCCATAATCATCCCTCCATGTTATGTGTATCGCGCCCAATGATCTGCACCTCCAGCGTGTCGATGCAGGTTTTTTGTGTGCCCGAAACGAGCCAGATGTCGATCTGGTATTCGCCCTGCGGGATGTTCTCGGTGTCCGCGCTGTGATAGGTCGTGATGATCGTCCCGGCGGTGTAGTCGATCCCGCAGTCGCCCGTAGCGGCCAGCTCCGTCTGGATGTTCGGATTCTTCGGGAGCGTCCTCATCTGGCTGTATGCGGTGCATCCTGTTAAATCAGCGGGAGCGTCCGTCTCCCATTTTCGGAACCAGTCGAGCCAAGCGAAGTCTTCGCCCTGTTTGATTTTGATCGGTGTCGCCATGTCATTACTCCACAAGGAACTTATAGGAATAAATACCCGTCGTGACTTCCACGGCTTCGAGGAACGTAATATGTAACGCCTGACCAGCGCCCAGCGTAATCTCCTCATAATGATTCGTAAAGTTTGTTGTTTCGGCGCCGGTTGTGTAGGTGATCCCGGATTTTATGAATAATTCGGATCGTCTTAACCCATATCCATAGTCGTATGCGTCGTCATATTTACCATATGGGTAGGAATCACCGTTTTGGCAATGATAATCGTTGATGAAATGCTCCAGATAGAGCTTCACCGTTTTGCTGGTGCTATCCGTATTGACGATGATCGCATTATCCGCAGGGTCTACCGTGTCGATGTAGAAGGACGCGTTCGCGGAGATGGAATAGACGTTATTCGATCGAACGAGATCATAGTAATTGTTATAAATTCCCGGATCGCGCGGATTCACGACGCGCTGACCATCAGCCTTTACCATCCGGCGCAGATCGATGCCGTACCGCAGAAAATAAGAGACATTCCCGAAATAGATCAGCGGAACGTCCCAATAAGACGCGTTACGGTCACATTGATATGATTCATCCGAAATGAATTTTCCCATCGCCCGCGTCCATTTGTAAAAGTCCTCCGGGACATATTCGGTGATGGAATCGACGATATTCGTCTTCTTGATCAGCTCGGCTTTTTCATCGCCGAAATAAACGCGAAGGCAGAAAAAGGCGTCCTTGTCATTCTGCGCATACCATGAACCGATGTCGGTATAACCGTCAGGTGTCTTCAGCTCTGCCATGATGCCGTTTACAAAGACGATGCCGTCGGTGACGTGGTAGGATATTGAGTTTGTGCTGTTCTGCTGTTGAAATTCCAAACCCTGATACACGCCGTTCGGGATTATTGTCCCAAAATAAGCCTGCCAATTCTCCTGCGTCATTTTCGTGACGCCCTCGATAAAGCGGACGTCGTCAAAAGTCGCGACAATTGATTCTGCCATTATTCCTCCTTAATTCCCGATCCCCTGAAGCTGAGTCACGTCAGCGCGGAGCCGCTTTAAGCGGTCGAAGATCGTCATTAGCTGGCCCTGCCGGATCGTGCCGACGGTCGGCGTGATCGTTTCCTCACCATATGCCAGATTCGTTTCCACTTGCATGACCCGCTGGATAAACTTTTTTCCGTGAACGAAGACAGCAACGTAATCCCCAATATTCCAGCTCTTTTTGTACTGTGCTTGGTAATCAGCGCTGTTCAGGACCGCGCTGAATCCGACGTTCTCCTCGGACAGACCTATGAGCGTGGTGTTCGCTTCAGTTTGTAGGTCAGTTTCCTCTACAGAGCGGGCGTCCTGATAGTATTCGATGCGGCCCCAGTTCGAAATGCTGGTGTCATCTGACGCGTAAGCGAAAGGCCGATCCGTGTCTTCGCCCTTGCCGCCCATAATGACGTAATTGCCCTCCGGAACCTTAACGTCGTACTCCGTCGATAGGATCGAGTTATAAGCGGTGGAGAAGACCATGACCGAGGTATTATCTGCGCCGCTCAGGATCTTGTAAACAATCTTCTTCGTGTCCTCGTCCCATTCAGCGCGGATGTTATACCCTTGAGAATCCAAGAGCGGCGTGATCGCGGTCAAGATCGTCTCAAAGCGGAGCGCTACAGAAACGGACGTCCCTGCGTCCACGACAACCGTCTGAGCGATCAGCGGTTCCTTCCTGACAAGCATGGCGTCCACTCCCAGATTCTTGTCAATGATGCGCGCCACGACTTCGCCCAGAGAACCGGAATCCTCATAATAAGCGTCTGTGGTCGTTGAGCCGGTAGCCGGATCAGGATAGCAGACGCGACGCGTCAGATAATCGAGGTCCCCGGCGCCTTTTGCGGTCCATGTGTATAACCGCGAATAAGCGTCGTATTCTTCCCGAAGCTCCGTAAATACGCCGGAATAATACGCCTCCCCGTTTTTAGTGACGATTATCCCGTTTCCTTCAGTAAAAGGACATTGTTCCTTCGTCCGGCTTTTCAGCGTCCAGCTTCCCGGGTCGTTGAGCCGTTCGATAATGTCCGCAGATTCGACGTTGATCAGGCGGTTTATGATCTTCCCGCTCACGTCCCGGATATAGAAATTGAACTCGGAAAACATCCAGTCACCTCATGCGGAAAGGTATCGTTCCATAATATCAACGACCAACGGAGCTTCCTCGCCGTAGCCGGAGACGGAAATATTATTCGCACCCGGAACCAGCGGAAGGCTGAACTCTTCATTCGTCCAGTCGACCTTATCCATAATGGAAACGATCGAGCCGTTTGCTTTTTTGATATATGCGGCCTTGATCTTTTCGCGGGTATCAATGATGATCGTGTCTCCCGGATAGGTCTCGATTTCATAGAAAGCCATCGTCTGATTCGTCGTGTTGTTCTTGATCACAAGACTACTACGGACGCCGCTGATGCTGTAAATCGGCTCGATATTTTGCCCCGTCGGGTTAGTGATCGTTCCCGTTCCGCTGATCGTGCCGGTGCCGAGCGACCACATTCCAAGATAAAGATCCTGCGCCAGCGTGATAATGTCCGCTTCGATCGAATCGATCTCCTGCGTGTATGGGCTGGAATAGAAGTATGGGTCCTCCGCGTAGAACTCCAGCGTGAAGCGGTGGAATTTTCTGTATTCGTCCGCGATGGAAAGACCGGAAGAATAAGCACAGTTCAGAATGACGACCGTCCCATCCGATCGTGTAATGTAGAGCTTCCCGACATCCCCGCCGTCGACGTCAAGCAACTTCTCGACCATGTCGAAAAAGATGGTGTCCCGATCCTCGCGGTCATCGCCGACGACGACCATGTTCACGCCGCATGTCCGGGGCTGGACGATGCGCCCGACGATCTTCACGGAACCGTTCACATATTTTTGGGTAATCAGCTCGATCGTCGGAGCGGTAAATCCGTAGCGTCCGCGAAGCTCCCAGCAATCGGTGACTTCCGGGTCGCTTAGAGTGACTTGAACGCCCTGCGCGTTTTCGTAGACAAGAGATTCAAATGCTTCGTCAGCCATAAGCCACTTGCTCCTCCAAGACGCTGAGAATTGCGGATTTCATCTTCGCTCTCATGCTCCGCTCGTCGTCGTAGACATCGCCCTGAATCGTGATATAGATGTCTCCGACGCCGCTCCCGCCGAGAATGTCTTCGGTTTCTTCCGCAGTATGGACGTAACCGCTCCGGGTCGGCGTGATCAATTCAGGACCCAGTTCACCGACGAGGTAGGTCGTTCCTGCGCTTACAGGACCGCCCGCCGCATGACCTCCGCCGTATCCGCCACCACTATAACCGGAATCGTCATAATTGACGTGAACGATCATTGTTTGGTCCTCGACCTGAAAGCCCGGATCATCGTATTCGATGGAGACCTTCAGCGTGATTTCAGCGCTGGAATAGTTATTTATCAGGTTGTCGAGTTCCCGCATCAAATCACCAATCTCAGAAGCGGCGGAACTGGCGGCGGATCCAATTGAATAAAATGTTCCCGCCATTTCGGTAAAGTTTCCGCTGGATTCGCCGGATGATTCGGCTATTTTTCCCAAAATATCACTGAGTTCTGATAAATCTCCTTGCGCTGTGCCAGCGACTTGACCAAGCGATCCGATGGCGGAGTTTATTTTGTCTAAAGCGCTGGACGCCGAGTTGGCTGATCCAGACATCTTATTCATGGCCGCGTTCACGCTTTCGACGGAACTCGACGCCGCCTTATTCGTTGCATTGAGATCCGAACGCATTTTCGAGCTTTCCGAAGCGATCGTCGAGGAACTTGATTTCGTGGCCGAAGCGGTCGCGTTAAATTCCCCGATCAGGTTTCCCATGCTGTCGTAAATGGGAACCATAGCGCTCTGAACGCTGGAACTCATTGAGGACGCCGCAGTAGTCAATTGGCTTCCAGTCTGGCTCATAGCGCTGAACATTTCGCTCGCCGATGTATTTATGTTGGACGTGATACCGGTCATGGTTGACTCAACGCCTCTTCCGAGATCCTTCATGGTAGTATCCACGTCTTTTTTAGTGCTTTTTGCTGCGTCACCGAAAACACCGAACGCCTGAAGGATCTTCCCGAGAAATTTGGGAATAGCCAGCAGAATCCCTTCCGCGACGGCGAGGATCAATTTCCCGCCAAGTTCAATGAGTTTCGGGATCAGCTCCATGGCCGTCTCAACAAGAAGCGGAATAATCTGAATAAATGCGTCGATTATTGTGTCAATGTTATCAACAAGGCCTTGCACAATAGCGAGGACGATCTGACCCCCGATTTCTACGATCTTTGGGAGATTTTCCAATATCACTTGGACGATATAAAGAACCAGCTCGACGATGGAGGTCATCAGCTTCGGCAGATTCTGAGAAAGGGCTTTCCCAAGTTCCAAAATCAGCGTGATCGCAAGGTCGATGATGTTCGGCAGAACGTCATTTATCAGAATATCCAGCAGGGAAATAAATGCTTCCACAAGCTGGGGAATGATCGCCTCCGCTGATCTCGATAATTCGTTCACAATTTTCGGCAGACCTTTGACCAGTTCGTCGACAATGGACATAACAGCCTCGATGAGAACCGGTACTATTTCCGTGATAAAATCCGGCAAAGCTTCCGCGATCACCGGTGCGAGTTTGCGGACGAGATCCCCAATGCCATGCAATGCTTTTTCGATAACCGGCAGGATATTTTTAGCAAATGTCTCAGCCGCTTCCGTAAATTCTTCAATAGTCTTATCGAGTTTCGGTCCGCCTTGTGATATAGCCGTCAATACGTTATCCCAAGCCGCCTTCATGCTCTGGAATGACCCGCTTATGGTTTTTTCTGCTTCCTCGGCAGTCGTCCCCGTGATACCGAGTTCATCCTGAATGACATGGATCGCCTGAATGATGTCGCCAAAATTGTCGATTTTATATTCGATTCCCGATATCTCCTGAGCTTTATCAAGCAGGCGTTGCATCTCATCTTTTGTTCCGCCATAACCGAGCTTCAAATTGTCCAACATCGTAAAATTATCTTTCGCGAAGCCCTGATAAGCGCGCTGGATGTCCTCGACATTTGTTCCTAACTTGTTCGCGTTGTCAGCCATGTCCGTAATCGCCAGATCCGCAAGCTGTACAGCTTTATCGGTGTCTCCTTCCAGAGAATCGATCAGGCGCGCCGAGAATGACGTGACTTGTTCCATGTAATTATTTGAACTGATCCCGGCTGTTCTATATGCCTGATCTGCGTACTCTTGAACTTTACCAGCGGATTCTTTGAACATGGTCTCTACACCGCCGGCGAGCTGTTCATACTGCGCAAAATTCTGTACGGAATCTTTCACGAGAGAGCCGACAGCGGCGGCGGCTCCGACAACTGCGGCTGTGACAGCCGAAGCTACGCCACCGAGTGCAGAGCCGACCCCGCTGGCAAGGTTTCCGACGAGCGAATTAACTTCCCCGACCCCGGAGCTAAAACTTGCGGTGTCGAGCGTCAGTTTTGCAGTTAGATTTCCAACGTCTGCCATGTTTTATTCCTCATCTTCGTCCTCGTAAAGCTCCGAGGCGTCCAGCGTCCGTTCCTTATAAAGGAGATATTCTTCCGGCTTCCGCGCCCGCTTTCCCTTCGGTCTGTGAGCGTTGCTGTACATTGCTTTCCAGACGGCCATTTGCTGATCTGTGACCAGCGTTCCCCATGGCTCGATCTGATAGTAGGCGACCCATTCCGCAAACTGCGCTTCGGTCATTTCCCGAAGCATGGCGTCCACGTTCGGCCAGCCCAATTGAAGCGCTAACCGGAGAGCGAATCGTCGTCTCCGGTCGTGTATTAGTTTTTTTTCAGCGCTTCAATGGCGTCCGGGTCACTCTTCCCGGTCAGCTCGACGATCTTCTTCGTGACCCTTTCAATCACGGCATAGGACTTTTTTCTCAAATCCTCTTTATCTTTGGAGTCCGTGAAGATCCGCTCACCGTTCTCGTCCACAACGCCGCGCATGAAGACGGATAATGTCATTTCTTCCTTCTTCTCCGTGTTGTTGAGCTTGACGATATATTGCTGATCGGCCGCGGTCAGACCACGGACGCGGATGTCCCCGCCCCATTCGGGGCAGGGAACGAGCGCGTATTCAAAATCGTCAGCGGACAGGATCGCGTTTTTTCCTAAAATTGCCATGTCTGCTCCTGTTTAGATGCTTTCTTCTGATTCGGTAATGTCACCGGAGATCGCCAGCGCGACTTCGATGTTCACCGGCTCCGGGCTGGTTGCGTCGGCTTCGTTATAGGTCATCCCTGTAACGTAGGCGCTGAAGGACTGCGTCAGGCCGTCAGGATAGACGATCTGCCAATCAAGAAGCGTTCCGGCCTTGTAAGCGGTGTAGATGGTGCTCTGCGTCGCATCCGTTCGTTCAGAGCGCATCCCGAAGGTGTAGTCACCAGGATCGATCAGACCGCTCGGAATGTACTTCCGATAAGGGCTGTTCTGGTCGTGGTGAGTGACTTCGATTTTCTCTTGTTCCGATGCGATCGGCGGCACCAGATAGATGCCTTTAACGGCGGTGTAGGCGCCATTGACTTTTACTTTCAGAAGGGTCCCGAAATTACTTTTCATCGTTCTGCTCCTTTACCGCTGTTTTCTTCGCGCGCGGTTTTCGCGTCTTCTTTTCTTTCTGCTCCGGCTGTTCGTCAGCCTTCTTTGCGATCTTCTTCACGGCCTTCGTGACTTCTTCCGTTATCTCCGGGATGATGGTTTCTTCCTCTGCCGGATGATGATGGCGGAAGCGACAATGCGCTTCCAGCGCCTTCTCGAAATGCGTCACGAATCCGCACTCACACTTAAAGACTTGTCTGTCCATGTTCCTCTCCGATTTCCGCCAGCCCCGTGAAGCGCATATATCTCCGCTTAAAATCCAGACCCAGCTCGGTAATGTCCCGGCTGTCGATCATAACGACGGAGAACTCCACGTTCCCAACCGGCACCCGCTTCGCGTTGAGCGCGTCCACGACCTTATTCGCATTTGCGGCGATCTGCTCAAGATCGCCCCACACCTCGACGTCCAGCGTGATCCGATGAAGCTCCCCGGAGCCGATCGTGCTCACGATCGGCGTGATCCCGTTATAGTTGTAGGTCACCGCCGGGAAGTCCGGGAGTAGGAATTTATCCAGCTCCGCGTCGTAGGTTAGGACGTAGGCGCTGACGTTCACGTTCGGAACGGCGGCGGTCAGCAGAGATTGCGTTGCTTCGTAGATGTCCATAATCACTTCCCCAGATAAGCGCTGACGACGTCGCTCATGGCATTTACTGCGTTACCGCTTTCGCTTTTGATTGCGTTCTCCAGATAGTGCTTGCCTTCGATGACAACCGAATGTCTGCGCCCTGCGCGTCCGCCGTACTCTTGGATTCTGGCGTATGCAAGGCCTCTGAATCCGATCTCCGCCTCGGCTCCGTGTCCGGTAGGTTTCGAGATGGTGCTGACGCTGTTGCGGAGCGCTCCCGTCAAGACCGGGGCGTTTATGCGGGCTTTGTTTTCGATCTGGATCGCTCCGGCGGTGACCGCTTGCAGAGCGACCTGACCGCGAAGACCCGAATCGATTCGCTTCAGATTCGACAAGAGTTGTTCGGTGCCTTCCAGTTCGACAACGTAGTTGCTCATGCGATTGTCCTCGATTTCAGGTAAGCCCGGCACCCGCTCGGCCCGTCGTTCGTGTACCGCTCAACTTCATAGCGCCTTGGCTGGCGGAGCCGTTCCCCGAAGCGGTGCGTGATCTCGATCTCGTCGCCGGGATCGACCACAGTCTCCAGCGGAAGCCGGAGAACCGCGTCGATATTCGCTTCCATGAAACTTCCGCCATACTCCAACCGGAGCGGGTCCATCTGCAGTCCGCAGATGCTTTCCATTCCGGCGTCGAAGGTCTTGATCGTCTCTCCGCGCGTGTTCTTCGCCTTGGAAACCACACGATAGATCACGCAAGTGTCCATCATGTGCACCTCCTGAACTTCACGCATCCCATTCAGTTCGATAGTCGAGAACATTGATCCTCTGAGGCTCCACAGGCCACTTCTCCAGCAGGATATTCCCGCCGTTGCGTTTCCCGCCGAGCACTTTGTAATGCTCGGCCAGTTTCAGCCATTTCGCGGCGATGTCGTTGCGTTCGTACCGTCCGCCATCTGCGGAGAAGTCGAACAGCGCTGTACTCGCCGCCGCTTTTTCCTGACAGATCTCAGCCGCCGCCCAATACAGGACGCCTTCCGCCCGCTCAATGTATTCCACGAGCATGGCGTCGGTGTAAGTGCTGGCTTCGGCGTCAGTCTCAGCGACCAGTCGGCGCAGTCTGCGAATGTCGGTATCATGAATGTCGCTCATAGTCGCTCCTCGATACAATTCACGAAGTAATCCGGTCGGAACGGTTCGCCAATGAATCGAGCCTTCCAATCCTCAACGGCTTCGCTCCCGGTGATCGCGGTATGTATCACCTCGTCTGTCTCACCCTGCAGGATGTCCAGCGGGAACATGAGATAGTCCTTGTAATCCTCAAAGTGAGCCGAGAAAGAGAATCCAAAGTCCGCGTTGCCGGAGCGCGGCGCGATGTCCTCGCCCATCATGACGGTCGGCACCCCTAACGCAACGCTCATATAAGCGAATGTCTGATGTGCCACGACCAGATCGGCGCGGATGATGTCATCGGTCGAGCTGTCCGGGTTCGCCTGCTTCCAAACGATTCCGGCGTCCTGCCGACGATATTCCTCGCCAAGACCGTTGTCATTGATGTCCCGGCAGAAGCGGACGGTCACCGTGACGTCTTCGTGCTTCTGAACATAATCCAGAAGACGCGCATAAGCGCGCCGGTTCAGATCCTTGTCGACCTGATGCAGATACCCGTTCGCGTTCGGATGGATCGGCGCGAAAGTGATCCGCTCCACCGTCGCCCGCGGGAAGAACCGCTTGACGGGCGTCAGACTCCATCCGACCTCGACGACCTCGCAGGGATAGCCGATTTTCTCCATCAAATACACCCCGGCGGGAGCACTGACGAACATCGTCCGACAGTCGCTCCGGGGCGTCACAGATCCGTCATACTGGACCATTGGCCTTGCCGCGTGCGGATAAAGGAAATACGGCTTCCCGTGGAGGTCTTCGATGTCCTGCGGGCGCCAGTCGGCGTCGAACAGCCCGAAGAGTACATGATTCGAGTACCGATATTGGCTCTCATGCCATCCGTGATCGCGGAGCGCGTCGCGAAAGGCGCGCCCTTTGTTCTGATGATGGCTCATCTTGTATATCTTCGGGCTGAGTCTCATCGATGCACCTTAGAGGGAGGCTCCGTTGGCCGCGAGAACCGCGAACGGATAGCGAGCGGTGCCATCAGGCTGGACCATGTTGACCGGGTTCGGCAACGCAAAGCCGATGCGCATGGTGACCATGAGAGCGGTCATGCGCTGCTGCATGAGGTTGGTGACGACGAGCTTCGTGGACGGGTCAGAGATGACGCCTTCACGGAAGATGTCCCAAGTCATGTCACGGCGGACAGAATAGACGAGCTGGTTCCAGTCACCCGCGATGTCGAGGACGTCGGCGGTCAGGGAACCGTTGCGCGGGAAGTACATCGGCGCGCCGTCAAGCTGATACTGGGCCGCGCCCTGCATCATCGGCTGGAAGATCGGCTGACCGACTTCATCGCGAACGCCGCGCAGTTTGCCGCGCATAGAAATGTTCGCGACGTGACCGTTCACAAAGAAGCCGTCTTCTTCGACCTTCGCGATGACGCCTTCAGGACCCAAGAGAAGATCGTAATAGTCCGGAGAAGATCCCGGAACGCTCACGACGTGAGAGCGGGAAGCCGCTTCGCTGATAATGGCGGTCGGCCAAGTCGCGGGTTTGTTGGTGCCGAGCAGAACGGCTTTATCGATGACCGCACCGATAGCGGCGGACAGCATCGGCATGACTTCCTGCCAGATGGGCACATCCATGTCGTCCATCATATTATTCGGCACCGGGACGATGGCATTGATTTCTTCAGCCGTCAGGGTTACGCCCTTCCATTCGGCTTTGGTGACATCCCGGAAGCCAGTGTCGCCGTTCGTGAAATACGCCATCGGAAGCGCGTCTTCAGCGGTCAGCGCCAGTTCGTGACGTTCCATGTCACGCAGACGGCGGGCGTTTGCAAGCACTACAGATTCGGCGGCGGCCGATTTGAAAATTTCGGGATAATACTCGATCGGAATGAGATTTCCGACTTTATTGCGGGCAATGTAATCAGAATTTGCCATGATTCAACTCCTTATAGGACCCCGATACTCCGGCGCATAAGTTCGTCCATCGGATGCATCTTACCGCCAGCGCTCGGGTCGGTATTGGTCCCGCTTCCCGGATTTCCGGAGCTTTGAGCTTTTCGGAAAAATTCGGGCGCGGTTTCTTTGATCGCCGCCCAGTCCGGAGAGCCGTCACGCTTCCAGAGATCTTCGTCCGCTTTAGCCAGCTTATAAGCGGCCTTCGGGTTCGTGCATCCCGCACTCGCCGCGCCGTCGATAAAGCTCGCGTGGCGTTCGGATTCTGTCAGCTTTGCCTGTAAGGTTGTGAGCTGTCTTTCCAACTCGCTCCCTTTTTCGGCGGCTCCCTGCAGATCAGCGATCTGCTTTGACAGGGCTTTGGTGTTCCCCCGCTCGGATTCGAGAGCGGACTTCAGTCCCTTCTCGTGATCGCTGATTAGGGTTTTGACGTTTTCGGGCTGACTATCAAACCATTCCTCGAACGTCCCGTTCGGAGTTGTTTCGGGCATCCCGCCCGTGGTTTCCTGTTCTGCCATAGTTCTCGTTCTCTCCTCTTTTCTGATGGGGAGCCATAAAAAACCCGGTCAAGGATCTTCCTTGCCGGGCTTTGAAAAGCGCGAGAACAAAAAAAGCCGGTGAGGATGATCCTCAACCGGCTTTCTTAGGCTCTTGGTTGGTTGTGTGACGGAGCGCTTATACTCTCGTCAATGAAAATTATACCATATTTTTTCTAACTGAACCACTGATCTTCGATCATGTTCGGATGCAGGCGCTTCATGACCGGGCCATTGATGGCAAACTCGAACTGATCCACGTCCTGAAGCGTGTAACCGTATGATTTATGCTCGTAGACGTTCAGAAAATTCTCGATCTCCTTCGCGTCCCATCCGCGGTCCTGACAGATGCGGATGATGTCGCGCTGATAATATTTCTTTTCTTCAGGATCGTTCATTTTGCCTCCGAGAAAAACCGCGCCCAGAACGGATTCTCGCGGTCGAAGATCGCCTTCCGTTCTTTCGTCAGCTTGCTATAATCACGGTAAAGATAATATTCCCTTTCAGGATCGTCTTCAAACCGAAAGACCATGTTATCTTCGTCTGAATGTTTCCAGCTTATTTGATCGCGCGGATTGTTCTTTATCCACACGATTTCGCCGTTTTGGATGCGGATATATTCTTCCCGTGTCATTTGATCGTCCCGCCTTTTCCTTTTTTCTCTTTTCCTGGTTCGGTGTTCAGATAGCCCAGAACTTCCTTGAACTTGTCGCCTTTGCAAGTCCTGACGTCATAGATGTCCAGTACATAATAACGCCCGGAGTCAGATGCGCCAAAACGGCTTTTCAAATGCGACGCGTCCAGCTTTTGCCATCCGTTGCTCCAATTGGATTGTAACTCAAGATATTCATAAGCCGAGCCCTTTTTGTGAATGACCGCCATGTGACAGGCATAACCGAGCAGATAATCGACGCCATCTTCCAGATTCGCGGATTTCAGTTTCTCCCAGCCGGTCTTTGCAAAGTCCGTGATCGATTCAGCGATAATGCCGCACTCCTGCGCTAACGTCCGCTTATTCGGCTTGCTTGCGAACCATTCGCGTGACTTCCCGTCACGGAAGTCCAGAACGTCAATACCATTTGACCGCCCCGCATAAGCCAGCGCAACGGAAGCGCATGACCCGCGTGTCTGATCTCCGCCACCAAGAGCGGCGATAATCTGATCCTGAGTTTCGGCTTTTGCAAGGTCTTTACAGGCCAGATAGTCGATACCGTCGAGCTCTTTTCGGAATGTATCAGATAAATTGCTTTTTGGTGTCGCCTGCCGGGCGACATTTGGAACGCTGATGACCTGACGCGGTTGGAGGTTGAATGTCCGCCGTAATTCTGTTTCGGAAATGACCTGCGGCGAGCCGCCCCAGACCGCGTTTGGCTTCATCTCGACCATGTCGCGGAGCGGGACGCCGTCCTTCTTCCACATCTCATAACGTCCGTCACCGATGATCCGCCGCTGGTCTTCTTCGGACTGTTCCATGAGCCAGTCATGGCCGTGCTGCCACTGCGGATAATTCCCGCCGATGGTGACGGCAACGGTCGTGCATTTTCCGTTCGGATGGTCGTCACAGATGCCGTTCGGACATTCTTCGCCATCCATTTCAAGACAGGCGAAGCAGGCGGTCGGCGGATAGCAAAGACGCAGGACTTTCGTGACCACGCCACTCTTTGCGTATTGCTGGGCGTTTGCGATTCGATAAGCGCGATTTATTTCCGTCCGGGCAATGCGGACAGATCGGGAGAAATCCTTTCCTATCGCATCGCGCATATCCCGCGCCACCGCATGAGCGCCTTTACCCAAACCGATCCCCTGAACGAGCGCGTCCGTGACCTTTACGCCGAGATCACCGTAATCATGCCGAAGCAATTCGCCAAGCGGAGCGCCGTTTCCTGCAAAACCTGCCATCGTCTCCGCCGCGTCCTTCCCAACGAAGTTCCAGACCTCATCGGAAGGCTTCGACGCTCGGATCACCGCGCTCGCGTCCTTGAGACCGAGGTTGAAGTTCTCGATCTGATAATCCGTAATGACGTCCACGGCATATTTCTCATAATCTGGCAATTCTTCGAGAATCTGCGCCATCATGTCGAGGTAGCGTTGCTGATTGTAGATGAGCTGGGGAGGAACCGGCTGACCAGCGTCCTGAAGGTCTTTGATCTCCTGTGCCAACGCAAAGAAGCGCGGTTCCAGCGACTTTTCCATCTTCAGCCAGTATCGCGACATCCGGCGAAGCGCGGCGTCTTCATTCCGGGCGAGCTGTTCCCGATACTCGCGGGCAACGCGAACGGCGTCGGATTCCTGTGCCATCAGATCGCGTTCCTCTGGGCGCTTTCATTCCGCGCCTGCTCCAGATAAAGCTGGGCGAGATCGCTCTGCGCCTGTTTCTCTTCCGCGGCTTCTTCCTCAATGATCTGGATCTCCGCTTCGGTGTACCCGGATAACCGGAGCGCGCTCTTCAGCGGAAGACCGCCATTTCGGTAATTGACGATGATCTGCGCTTCCGTGAGCGGTTGGTCGGCTTCGGCCTTCGTCCATTGACAGGTGACGTCGTTTTTTCTGATGACGTAACCGAGCGTCAGCAGAGCAAACTGACCGACCTCCTGCCAGACGTCGCCATACAGTTCCCGCTTCTGGTAGACCTTTTTGATCAGCGGAGCTTCCATCGTGATCAGCGCTTCACCGCTAATCTGGGCGTTCTGATGGTCGAAGTAATGCCGAGGCGTCCGGGTGATGGAGCTGATGCTCTGCGCCAGCGCTTCGATCTGCCCGGAGTAGTTGTTCAGATTCGCCGCTTCAAGCGTCCCGACCTGAGTGTTCTGCTGACCTTCCAATCCTGCGGGCAGATCCCAGATCATGTTCGGGGCGTTCTGGAGCGTATCGATTTCCGCCGAGCTGATGACGTACCGAGCAGGAAACGCGCTGAACTCCGCGGTCACCATCATGTCACAAAATAATTTATTGATCGCGTCTTGGATCTCCGTCACGTTCTTCAGATCGGATTCGTGACTGCGGAGACTGTTGCGGAAGTGAAAGACAGGGATGACCCCGAAAGGATTCGCGCTGATGCCGTCCGCTTCCAGCCGGAAGCTGTTCCCGCCGTCCTCTGCCCGAAGCTCGGACATCTTCTTTCCCGGAGCGATGTATCGTTCCAGCCTGTCGGGATAATAGAGGAGCATATGACAGCCGTCTTCTGAATCCCACCATTTCGCCGCGTAGGTCTTGATCTTCGGCCTGTCGGAATCGTAGAAGCAGGCGGCGCGTCGTGGGTCATTGAAGTAGAACTCCAGCGGCATCCCTTCTTCCTTCCAGCCGATCAGGAAGCTCTCACCGCAGACCAGCGCGGATTCATGCACCTCGTTGCTTTCGAGGCTCAGCCCGGTTTCCGCCCAGACGTCCGCAAGCACCGCGTTCATCGTCTCATCGGCCACACTCCAGCCGTACAGATCCATTCGGTCGAGGACGCTGTTGATGACGACCGCGCACCAGTTCTGACGGAACTTCGGACGGATCTGTTCAAACGCCAGCTTCAGGCGCTCGGTGCTGTACCGGAGCGGCTGATTGCCGTCGTAGTAATCGTAATAGGCGCAGTATTTGAGATAAACGTCCTTGAAATGGTCGAAAGCTCTTGTTAAGTCGCTCATTTATCCTCCATAACTTCGCGCCTTTTTTGTGATCTCAGAATTTAAATCGTCGTAAGCTCCAGTCGCCGCATCCATCATATCATCATGATCCGCGGGCTGGCTGTGCATATGGTTCAGCCACATCTCATTCCAGTCGCCTTTGAGGACGGAAACGAAGCCATGCTCCGCCTGCGCCGCCATCGGACGTGCCCGCTCGATCTTGCTTCCGCGCGACGGGATGCCCCGCGCATCTGCCCACGGGACCAGCCCCGCGAATGTCCGCGCTTCCCGCTTGCTTGCCGATCCCGGCTCGATCTCCCAGCGGACTTTCAGACGCAGGCCGTAATTATCCAACCAATCACGCCAGAACTCGCAGCGCGTCCGAAACTCGTCATACACCGCGGACGGGTTCAGCCGTTTCTGTCCGGCCTCGAGGATGAGAAACTCATGCGTCCGATGATTCTTGCCCATGACGTTCCAAGCCGTATAATCCGGGTCGTCATTGCGGAGGCTCTGCTCCGTCGCGGCAAAGTCCCAGCGGATGACAAACGTCCACGGATCGTTTTTGTCCCAATCCCTGACGATGGGGAACCATGCGCGGTTGAAAAGGTTCCCCGCTTCGGGCTTGATCTTCCAGTTCCCACCCCGCTGCGCGTCACCGAGCAGGCGTTCGCGATCGACGAGCGAAAGGCCCTGCAGGTTCGCCAGATACCCCGGGTCTTTTTCCATGAGGATCACATTATCGTAGATGGTCGCCGGGATGAACGTCACTGACTTCGGCGTGATGTCCGGGAACTGTTTCTGGAGTTCGTCCGGCGTGTCCGCCCAATAAAAGGTGTTATCCGAGTTGACGAGATAGCGCATTTTCCCGGCGCGCTCCATGTCCGCGTAACCGTCTTCCGCGATCCACCATGACAAAAAGTCCGCCAGCCAGCCGGGTTCAGGGTTGCACGTCGCGCGGATGTAAGGCTTGACACCGCAGACGGATCGGTTCCGGGACAGCATATAAATAAACTGCTGTTGCGTGAACGTTTCAAGCTGGTCGAAGTAGATCGCGGGCATCTGCGCACCGCGCCAGCCTGTGACGTCCTGATCGTACTGCAGGCCCGCGAACTTGATCTTCATGCCGGACGGAAACCGCCATTCGTGCGAGCTGTTGTTCGGCACACCCTTGAAGTACGGATAGATGAGCATGGACTCGTCCCATAATGCGCCCGGACGGGTGATGTCCTCCCGTGTCCGCCGAAAGATGGTTGCGGTAAATTTGCCGTTGTCCTTGCGCTTCAGCGGATGCTGAAGGACCGCCCGCGTCTTCCCGCCGCCTGCTGAACCGCCGTAAATGCAGATGTCCGCCTTACATTCCGTGAACAGCTTCTGGCGTGGCTGATAGAAGAAGCGGATGACGTCTTCACTCATATCCGCCCCGCCCGTCGTCAAAGTCTTCCAAGATAACCTTCGGCTCGTTGCTGACGCTCATGTTGACGTCCGTGACTTCCTTCGGCATTTCGCCCCGGAGCTTCAGCCAGAGTTCCGTCATTTTCGGGTTTCCTGCCTGCATCCCTAAAAAGATGCGGGCGACGGCCAGCGCGTCGTTTGTCTGGTCGCCGTTCGTGACGCCGAGCTTCTTCAGCTTGCGCCCATTCTCTTCACTGACCTTCTGCGTCCCGATGATCTCCGCGAGTTCCGCGTAGGTCTTTTTTCGGCGTCGTGCCACACCTGACGCGATCCCACCCTGACGAGCAATCTTTTTCTGTTCGTCTTCTGTTCGCTGGTCGAATGGAATCAGGTCTTCGCGTGCCATTTCATTCCTCCAATAGCTCCGCCTTCTGCCCGGTGAAGTCTTCCCAACGGCGGATAATGACGTCACAGTAATGCGGGTCGAGTTCCATCATTCGGCACTGTCGTCCGGTCTGTTCACAGGCAATCATCGTCGTGCCTGAACCGCCGAAGGCGTCCAGAACGATGTCGCCTTCCTTTGTGCCATCCAGAATGGCATTTGCCACCAGAGCAACGGGTTTCATCGTCGGGTGAAGGTCGCATTTTCGCGGTTTGTCATACTTCCAAACAGTTGTGCGGTTTTCGCCCTTGCGGTAGTTGTGATGCGATTTCGTCCATGTATAAAACATCGGCTCGTGCTGATAATCATAGTCAAGCCGACCAAGGGAGAACGTTGCACTGTTCTTCTCCCACATCAAGACATGGCGCACCTCTAATCCAGCGTCCTTCATCATCATCATCATCATCATCATCATCAGGCCAAGGCTTCCGCCTTGCGGTGATGTGACGTAATACGACGCGTCATCTTTGCAATGCTCCCGGACGTTGATGAACGCTTCCTTCAGCATAGCGTAAAGCTGTTCTTCGGTCATCGTATCGCCCGCGATGTTGGTACAACAGCGTCCAGAAGGCTGGACGCTGTTGAGCGTCGCGTTCTTGTCACCGATGGCGACCCCGTAAGGCGGATCAGTAAAAACCATATCAGCTTTTACCCCCCCCAGTAATTTATCGGCGTCGCTCCGGTTAGTGCTGTCACCGCACATCAAACGATGGCATCCAAGCACCCAGATCTGTCCGCGTTTGCAACAAGGCTCGACTTCGTCCACTTCCGGAGCATCGTCTTCGACGATTTCCGCAGGCGTGGAATTATTCTCGGTTTCTTCATCATCCTGAAAAAAGCCGAAGTCGCTCATGTCGAATAGCTCCGGGTCGATGTCATTGAACTCCATCTCCAAAAGGTCGAAGTCCCAGTCTGCCATTTCTGCCGTCTTATTATCCGCAAGGCGAAAGGCCCGGATCTGGTCTTCGTTCAGATCGTCCGCCATAATACACGGGACGGTTTCCAGACCGATGACCTTCGCGGCCTTCCAGCGCGTATGACCGCAGACGATTTCATAATTCTCGTCAATGACGATAGGCACTTTAAAACCAAACTGGCGGATGCTGTTGGCAACATACTCGACCGCCTTGTCATTCTTGCGCGGGTTCCGCTTATACGGTTTCAGCGCCTTGATCGGTAATTCGATGATCTCCATGCGTTTCACTCCTGATTTCGTAATATCTGCGTGCCGTAGGCGTCATGCTCCGCCATGCACCTTTCGGCCCCGATGTATCGGAACGGCAGGCCGTCACGATACTTCACGTCCGCGAAAACGTAGACTTCGGTGTCGCGGTAGACCAGATAAGACCGCTCGACGTTCTTCCAGTCGCGGACCCAAGCGCTGTCGCAGACGATCCGGCATTTGCCTTCACGGACGGTTTCGGCAGGTTCTTCCGGCTCGTCGATGTCCGGCCCGCTGATGATGCTGTCGTCCACGCTGTGCAGATAACGCATCGGATTCACCGCGTTTCCGCTGGCGTCGCGCATCTCAAAGTGAAGATGCGGTCCGGTGCTGTTGCCCGTGGATCCGGAATAGCCGATGACCTGCCCACGCTGGACAGCCTGCCCGACCGTGACCGGGATGTCCTTCAAAAGGTGTTCGTAGATCGTGACCATGCCGTCCGGGTGCTGAAGGAAAACGCAATTACCGTATCCGCCCGGCTTCCATCCGGCGAAGAAGACGTTCCCCGCTTCGGATGCGAGGATCGGAGTCCCGGCTGGACAGAGGTAATCGATGCCCGTGTGGTTCGCTGACCATTCCGTCTTGCCGAATCCCTGACTGATCCCGTAATCTCCCGTGAAAGGCTGTCGATAGTTCATTCTGTGCCGTCCTGTGCGCGAAATTTCGCGTCTTTTTGCATAATCCCTATAACTTTACGATTCGGACGATAAAGCGCGAAAAATCGCGTTCTGGCGCGTCCTGTGATGTGTTCAAAATCGCGGCGGTGCGGATGAAAGGATGAAGTTCCGCTTTGAGCGTGATCGTCTTATCCCATTTCCCCCTACTATGCGACCGCCGCATAATCGTCCGAGACGGATTTGCACCGCCTTGCGGGTCAGGAGTGATCGCGTCAAAAAGAGAAACCCGCTCAGCCACTTGCCCGGACGTCGTTGTGCTATCTGCGAACCGCGAGATCCTCAAACCACTGATCCACGTCCGCCTTGTAGCTTTTGATGTTTTCAAGACACTCTTCCAACCCACCGTTATGGTGCCCCGTCTGCATCTGATAGACCACTTCGTACTGACATTCGGTCAGGGTCTTGAGTCCGCGCATGATCATCCGCGTTTCCTGCAGGCGGTCTTCTTCGGCCTTCCGCTGTTTGCGTTCCTTTTCGGCTTCCTCGCGCTCGATCTTCCGGTCACGCTGATCCAGTGACCGCTCAAAGAACAGTTTCGCCAGATAGAGCAGGATGCCTCCGACCGCTCCGATGCCTGAGATGATCCATCCCCACGGGATGCTGACAACCGCCTGCGCGGTTCCGGCTGTCATTCCGGTGCCTCCGCCGGGTCTTTGATGGTCATATTGACGACCGCGCCTTCCCCGATGGGATGCGGTGCGCCGACCTGAACCGTTCCGCCTGACGCCTGCTCATCATGGTGGAGCCACTTGTAAACCTCCGCTTCGATGGCGTCCTCGATGACGGTCAAGTCGAGCTTCAGGCCGTGTTCCGCAAGGATGTTCTGGATGGTCTGGATGGCGTACTGCTTCTTCTCCTTGCCGTGACCGTCCCCGAAAAGCTGTTCGGCGGCCAGAACCGCCAGCTCCGCGGCGTACTCCAGCACAGGCGTCCATTCCGGCTGTTCGGACTTGATGCGATGATAAAGCTCAACCGCCCACTTGATGATCATTGCCACGAAAAGCGGGATCAGCACCCGTAAGATCTGCGTCATGATTTCTCCGATAACGATTGTCCAGTCGATTTCCATACTTCCTCCTCGCGAAATAAAAAAGACGCACCGGATTCAACCGATGCGCCTTTCTCAGGGTCTTGCATCTTTTGACTTTATTTTACCATGATTTTCGGGATCGTAGCGTTTCGGATAAACCTCCTCGGTGCGGTTGACGTGCGTGATCTCGCCCTTCTTAACGAAAAGGCGGATCTCCCCGGTCTGCATCGTCTGCAGGACGTCAAAAACCGTTTCAAAGGCTTCCTTCAGCGTCATCTTTCCACTTCTCCTCGATTGCCCGTTCCACAAGGTCCCGCTGGCTTTTGATAATATGCAGAACAGATTCGCGCATCTTCTGTCTGCAGTTTTCTTCCCCGGTAAAAGGACAGTCACCGCACCCGTCCCGGTTGTCTGTGCAATGCTCAAACGCCTTTGCGAGTTTGTCGTAGGCGTCAAGGTTCAGCAGGTCGAGCTTTTTCATGGCGTCCTTTATGTCACGGACAAAGTCTTCCGAACATTCGACCTTGCAGGAGAACTCAGGCGGTTCATGATATTCCGGAATGATCCGCTCCTGCGCTTCGCCCGGCATTTCACCGCAAATCACAGGAATCTTGTCTAACCGCTCAACTTTGTGCAGTTTGCCGTCATGGTCAAAATATCCGAGCATCAGTTTGTCATTGTAATTTTTCATCGTTGCTCCTTTTCTGCATCCCGGATCACTGCCCGAAAATGGTTTATCGCGGCTTCGACCAGATCTTCTTTTGTCGGCGCGTGAATTTCGTTTGTAATTTCAAAACCGTCCGGAACGCACCATCCTGTCCAATATCTCGGATCGTCGCCGATGATGTACGGCTTCCCGGCGAAGACATATCCGCCTGTTGCCTGTTCGTCTTCCGCCATCTCACCTCCACAACTCCCATAACCCGATCAGGACCAGGCTCCCCAGCAGGATAAACACCCCGACGATGAGCGCCTCGATCATTTCCGCTCCTGCCACATCTTGAGCGCCAAAACGAACAGGAACGACGCGAAAAACCCAAAAAAGCCGATGCCGAAAACGTATAACACCGCAATGAAAATGTCCCGTAAAATTTCGATCATTCTCCCTCCAGATAATTCCAGATCGCGTCGCAGGCTTCCTCCGCGCCGTGTGCCACAACGCAGACGTAACCCTGTTCGGTCAGCGCTTCCATCCATGCCTTCTGGTCTTCGGACACCCGTCCGCCCTTCTGCCGTTTCATCTCGATGTAAAGGCCGTGGGACATCCCACGGGCGACGGGCAGGAACAGATCCGGGATGCCCGGCTTGACGCCCTGCTTCTTCAGCTTTGCCGCGACTGCCGGATGGCGGTCAGCGCCGTTCGGGCAATGGTATAACAGCGCCAGCTCCGGCGCCTGCTTCTCCATCAGCATGGCCCATTCCATGACGGCGGCCTGCTCCTGCTCCTCCGTCGGCTGCCATGAGATGCCCGCTTCACACGTCACGCGCCTTTTTGCGATTTCGCTCATTTTGGTTGGCCCTCCTTCCGTCATATCTGCTCATCTTCCACTTTCACAAGCGGTTCCGTTCCCATGTGAAAACCGTCCTCGCGTCTGCCATCCAGAACCGCCCAGATGTCCAAAGCAATATCAGCTTCGTTAGTTCGCGGCTTACCGTCCCAACGGTAAGCATGACGATAGATCCCCTCGACCGCGCCTTCAATGCAGTCCTGTATCAGCATATCCCCGTCATACACTCTGTCACAGCGTTCGTTGTACTGCTCATCCGTTTCTCCGTCCTTCTGTTTCGGCTGTACCCTGATCCCGTAACCGCTGAACCCCGTCTGCGTGACAACCTCAGCGAACATCCGAAACTGTCCGAGTTGGATCCGACCGTATAATTCACAGGCATCCCGGATGACCTGCAACTGCTTATCCGTCACCATCAATGCTTTTTTATCACTCATCCCCGTTCCTTTCGGTAGGCTTGCCATGTCTTGCCGAGGTCATCCTCATGACCGTAAATCCAATGTCCCATATCATCCGTGTAAGCAAGCGGAAGACTGTGTGCTTTCGTTTCCCGTGCTACCATCATCCATCTGGATGACAAGTCAATCTCATCGGATAATATTTCCACCCAGACGGGTTTCCCTCCCATCTGCCGAAGTTCGTCCCAAGTTAAGGCAGGATTCGCTTGCTGTTCTGCCCAGTATGCACGGAGCGCAGTCAGGTCGTCTTTGTCATCCTTGTAGGCTTTCAGATAGTGGAGCGCATCGGTATCACGCTTTCTTATACAACTTTCCACGTGCTTTTTCTCATGATACGGACAATCAAAACAGTTGTCTGACCAACATCGTCCTATGGCTTCAATCACTTCATCCAAGGTCTTCATTTCTCAGCCCCTTCTTTCGTTCTGTAAATACAATTTCCGATTCTTTGCCACCGATCATTTCCTCTGATAGCATAATCTTCACCATCCAAATTCTTTCGCACTGCTGTGATGATTTCCCAATGCCCCTTACATCCACATTCTTTGAAGTACACAGGTTCTCCAATCATTTCTGCAAGCCGATGGAAGTCAAGAGGAATATAATCTGGTGGTTCTCCCAAAGGCGGTTCTTCGTTTTTTGCTTTCAGAATTTTCAGATAGTAAAGAGCGCTTTCCTGTACAAACAGACCTTTCTCTATGTCGGATATTGTTTCATCAAGCGTCAGCATCGGTCACCTTCTTCAGCACTCCCATATAATCTGCGACCTGCACCAAAGTATCACAAGCATCCTCAAATGCTTTCAAGACAATAATCGCATCCGCAATATCATCCTGATTAACGTAACAAGTCCCTTTTCTTTTCGGTGCATTTTCCAAATGACTAATCAATTCTTTTACCGTCTTCATTCCGTACCTTCTTTCAATCCTCACATCCACCAGACTTCCTTGAAGTCATAGTTTGTATAATCAATCTTCTTTTTTTCTTCTCGACATTGTGTATTCAATGCCCTAACACACGGTCTGCCGTAGGAATTGTCTTCGCAATAATCGCAGAGTCTACCAGTGCCACAGCATCCATAAGGCTGATGGCCGTCCTCTGATTGTTCATTCGACCACTTCTGGAAATGGTCTTCCCATCTGCGTTTGGCTTTTTTCTGCTCCCGATCCATCCGCAATTCGGTGTAAATATCAGGGATGGCAAAGGATAACTGTTCAGCCTTCATCCTCATCCTTCCGTATACCGTAAGCAATGAGTTCCAGATACGATTCGATGTGAATTAGTTCATCCCAAATCATCACCAATGCACATACAATACCTGCTAATGAAATCACGATTCCTATCATCATTCACCTTCCTTATACGGTTCAACCAACGGCATCCAAGCAATGGGTTTGTCTTCATCAGTGAACACGCCTGTATAAAAGCCGTTCCCCGTATTCACATTCCAACAGTCATGAGAATAAAACCCGACAGCCATATTTTTTTCGAATGCCAGTAGTACGTCAGTTCTTACTTTCGGCAATGCTTCGCTGACGGGTATCCACTTCGGCATCAGTTCATCGTGCTTCATCTCGATAGCTGTTATCATACCGAGCAGTTCCATCTTGTGCTTCCGGCTGATGTTCATCTCTGATACTTTTTGACAGAAGAAAATTACCATATCGGCAAAATCACGCTTTTCCATTTTTACCTCTCATATCCGCACCACAGTTCGGGCAGTAGTTCGGCTCGGCATCCCTTGTGTGGCATCCACACTCAGAGCATTTCCATCTTTGATAATAATTATCAGTATCTATCCAATGCCCAGTCTTCCGCTCTGGCTCCGTGGATGGAATGTGATTCAGAATATCGTTTGCTATCTCTCTTGTGATGTCACCGACAGCAAATTGAGCATTAAGCTCCTTCACCAAGTCTTCTCGTCTGATAAGGTCAGTCATGATTCTTACTTCCTATTTTTTCTCGTACATATCCGTCAGGAATAAATATTCTTTTATCTGCACCCATTGCACGATTCCATGCCGTGATTGCATTATCTACAATTGACATCGGAGGTGTTGACACCCCGCAATTTCTACAACAAACTCTGTAAAGCGGTAACGCTCGATAAAATGTATGTTTCCTGACTTCAGCTTCTCCGCCGCATCCGCAGCGGACGGGTTTCGATTCGTCAGTCATTATTCTCGCTCCTTTCAAAAGACGCCGCGCCGGTTTCCCCACGGCGAGCTGTTTTTGTACCCTGAAGATTTGTAAAAGATTGCACACGAGGGTACTCCTTTCGGTCATTCCGGTAGCGCGGCCCACATGACCACGGCGCTTATTGCAATTCCATCCGCCTGCTCGGAGTTAGGCGGCTTCATCACGTCCGTCGCTGGACGTTGTTACCTCGAAGAAAATCCATCCGGGAAACGGTTTCTGTCCGGATTCCCATGCGCGCTTCCCGGTGATTGCGGCGATGATCAGGACGTCCGTGTCCTTCAGCTCGACGTAACCACGGCTGACCGGGATGTCGATCCGCAGATAGCGCGCCAGATGATAAGCCGTTTTCCCGTGACCGTAGAAGCTCCGGAAGGCTCCGCTCCGCAGGATGTCCCCGGCTTCCCAAGAGCTGATTCTGCGGATGTGCAGATTCATCTCCGTCCCAACCTTCAAATGTGGGAGCATATGAACCGAAAAGGCGTTGGTCAGGTAGATCATCCGAAAACCTCCTTCTGAAGTGTCGAAAGCTCAAAAATCAAAGCGGGCTGTTGGGAGCTGGCTCTGTGTCCGTGGATCAGAAACCGCAAACCGTCGAAATTGAATCCAGCCAGCTTTTCCACTTCCTGCCGGACGAACTTCGCGCTGATAACACACCGCCGGTCGCCCGGTTTATTTCCCTGACGCGCCAATAAAAAGCTGTTGGGCGCATCCGGCTCAGCCTTTGTGACCATCATCCGGCGTCTGCGTTCGTCAAAGAAAATGTGAACGTAGCTCGGTTCGTCCAGTTCATAACAGGCCGTTATGGAGAGTGTGAGAATGTACTTGCTGACCATCAAAGCGGCCGCGTGCGGACAAGTCTTGTTTCCTTTTTCGTTGCGATAAATTACAAATCCGTCAAGCTCGCTGGCCATGATCCACCTCCCTAAGCATCATTTCGCGGAGCTTCACGTGCTGTTCTTCCTCGTTCACCGCGCTCATCAGGATTTCCCGGATCAGGCGGGACAGGCTACACCAGCGTCCGTCACGCGCCGTTTTTTTATCTGCCATCTGGAGAAGACCCTCCATTGTCTCTTTCGGGATGTGCGTCGAAACCGTGACGCACTCGGGTTTATTTTTGTAGATCATGCCGCCGCCTCCATTGTCACGAGGGTGTCTTCTCTCTCCCAATCTTCGAGACCGTCGCTGGCCCAATCGCGGCAGGATCCTTCTTCTGCCGGAACCGTCAGTTCCGCGCCAACCTCGACCCCGATCGCCATAAAGGGGTTTCCGTAGCATTTCCCGTCTGCGTGGCAAAACCACGCGCAAGTCAAACAAGATTTCTTATTGCCCATTTGTTTTCTCCTGTGTTGATTTCCAAAGCCTGAAAAGCAGTTCCCCTGCTATTGTTCCGCCGTACTGATCGACCATCGCCTGATGAAAGTCCCGCTCCGCCTGCCGGATGATTGCCGGATCATTTGTCCGCTTTATGTTCGCGGTGAGTTCTTTCATCCAGTCGGCGTCGTCCCGGAGAATGGTCGCCTCGTCCCGGATCGCGTTGTAACCGCATTCCTTCGGGTTTTCGCTGATGTTGATCTTCATCAGAACGTCTCCCCGTTTGCTTCCCGGAGGATCATCCATTCCGGCTTTTCATACGCAAGTTTTTTTGGTTGCGGCAGTTCCGGCTTCTCGTCGGCGTCCTGATAGAGGCCGAGCTTTTCCCGGATGGCTTCGATGTTCTTTGCGCTCTGCTTGCTGATCGTTTCCTTGCGGTATTTGCGCGCCCGGACGTCCCGATAACTGCGCATGAAGTTGGACTCGATCACGGTGTCGAGCTGACTGTTTTCGAGGTTATTCCACTCCAAAAGCTGACGCGGATTGACAAGTTTCTGAATGTCTTCCGGCAGTTTCTTCCACGCGGACCGCGCGCCGCCGAGGGTTTCCGGTTCGCTCTGCGCTTCGTGCAGGCTTCCTTTGACAAGCTGCCACGCTTCGGTTTCGCTGATCGGTTCGCCATAAACGATGTCGTGCATGGCGGCTTTTACCTGCCCTATGGTCGGGCGGAACCCGCCGAGGTCGGTGTCGATCAGGATGTTCACCGCCTCAAGGACAAGCGGATAAGGGTCGGACTTGAAGCGGTCTGCCCAAAGCGTCACCGCCGCTTCGCTGTTCTTGAACGGTGTCCAGTTCGCTTCGATCCGGGCAAGGATCAGTTTTGTTTCGATGTCAGTCATAGCACTCCTTCCGCTTTGAGCTGGGTGTAAATGTCGGGATATTCGTTGACGGTTTTCTGCGCGGCCTTGCCGTTCGCCTTTGCCTTCTCCGCGTCGTCATCGGCCCATGCCAGAATAGCGGCATAGTCTGACTTATAGACGTAACCTTTCGCCTTCTTCTTCGTCGAGAAGTATTCGATGCGGTTGTCCACGTCGGTAAACTTCTTGCGCAGGCTTTCGACTTCGGCGTCCGTCAGCAGGACGTTCCCGAAAGAACCGTATGCGTGTTTTTCAGGTTTGGGTTTGGCGGGTGTTTTTTTCGCGGGCGCGCTTTTTAACACGCTCTCTTTAACTTCCATTAATTCTTTATTCTTATCTATATCTTTATCTCTATCTATATCTATAGTTATCATTTTCATATCATCCGCGTTATCAGTCCCGTTATCATTTGCGTTATCATTTGCGTTATCATTTGCGTTATCACGATGACGTTTCCGATAATTTTTTACGCGTTCATATGCGGTCTGATTTGTGTTCTGATATTCTTCAAAATTCGTTACAATCACGTTATCTTCTGACAGCGAAACCGTCCCGATTTTCGCCAGTTCGTGCAATGCGTCCCGAACGTCTTTTTCTGAACGGCGAAGCCGCCATGCGATCATTTCAACGTCTGGAAGTTTGCCATCATCGAAGGTTTCTCCGGCCATCAGGAAGACTTCGATCATGATTCTCCAAGCTCGGTCTTTGAGCTTCCCCGTCTTCGGATTGTCGAGCATTTTGGTGTAAAGTTTGATATATTTTTCCATCTTTACTCCGATTTTTTCAAAAGGTGGGCAGGGCGCGGCACCTGCCCCGGGAAGAAATGTCTATGGAAAGAGTGGTGTATATCATGCCGCGCCCGTATTTTTTACATCTCAACTGCGCCCGGGATGGTCAGCGCGGTCTTCCGATACTGCAGAATTTCGCAGATTGCGGACACTTTCAGGCCGAGCGCTTCCCGCTGTTCATCGGTCGCGCCGTCGATCTTTTTGGTGATCGCACGCAGGGCAAAGAACAGGTCTTTGGTGCTTTTTTCGCCATAGGGCGTTCCCTTGCTGTCCGTCATCTTTTCGGCGTTCAGCTTGCTCATTCCAGGGACGCCTGCAGGCTTGCTCCAGGCGCGGAGAAATTCTTCTTCGTCAAAGTCCTTTTTAGGTGCCGTATCCGGTGCAATTTCGGCTTTTTCAGCCGTAATTACGGGTTCAGGTTCGGTCTTCGGCTGGATCACTTCTACGTTCGGGATCTCGATGATGTTGCCGTCTTCATCCACATCCGCGCCCAGCTCTTCCGGCGTGTAAACCGTGTTTCCGTTGAACGCGTCCGGGCAGAACCAGCGGATGCCGTTGCTCATGGCGCGGGCGAAGAGCATATTTCTGGGAAACTTGTCAAGGTTCTTCGTCCCGGCCTTCTTCCCGTCTGCCAGTGTAAATTCGGACACCCCGATGCTTTCCCGCTTGCCGCCGATGATCTCAAAAAATTCGATCCTGCAGACCTGATCCGTCATCTCGCGGACGCGGTAGTCATACCGCGGGTTCGTCTTCACTGCGGACGCCATCAGATTTGCGCCGACGCTGGGACGTCCCTGAATGATGTGGATGCCCGTCATGGACGTGAACGGACCGAAGCCCATCTCCATGCCTGCCTGAACCTTCACGGCGGCCTGCGCAGCTTCACGGGCATCCTGAAAATATCCGCTGACCGCCATCATTTTGCCGATGCGGGCGAGGTCGTCCACGCTCCGGACGATCCCGGTGTTTACTGTCATCAATTCAGTTGATTCCATTATTTCGCTCCTTTCCGGATGCGGGCGAGGGTGTAACCGTCGTCCAGATCGAAAAGCCAGTAACCGCTTTCCTTATCGAAGCTTCCGTTCGACAGGATCAGATTTTCTTTCTTGCGGTCGAACGGTTTCAGCGTGGCGATCTTCTCGCAGACAGACGCTTTGGAGATAGACGGACCGCCTTTTGCTCCGGTAACCGGAAGGGAGAATTTCGTCGGATTCTGAACGGGTTTCAAGCCGAAGAAATGTTTCATATCGTTGAAACCGATCTCGAAATGCTTCGGCTTCCCGATGGCTTTATAGGTGCTTTGCGGGATGTTGATAGAATACTCGCAAACCGTCAGGGTTATGCCCCGGCTGTTGTTTTTGGTTTTCGGATCGAATGTTGTCATTCCGAAAAAAGACATATTTGAAATTTCCATGGTATAATTTCCTTTGTTGTATAGGACCCTTCACAGGGTTTGAGCGGCGTGATCTGTGGGGACTGCGCCGCTTTTCTTTTTTGCGTCCATCAGCCACGGGCGGAGCTTCGCCTGCGCTGATGCTTCCGACTCGGTGATCATCAGTCCGCGGTACAGAAAAGCGAGCCAGCCGTAGATGCGGAAATGCGCATCATCGAAGTCGATCCAGATCGGCTCGGGTTCGGCTGCCTCGACCCGGACGCGGATGTTTTCCGCGCGGATCACAGCAGGCCTCCGATAACGAAGGCCATCGGCACCCAGATCAGCATGGCGATGACCGCGACCGCGATCTCTTCCGGTTCCCAGCCCTTCGGCTGTTCCTTGTGTTTCAAGTTCAGGTCAGTCATTTTTCCTCCCGTACTTCGATCTGATCCAAGCCGACCCACATCAGATTGCTGTGCTGGGTGCTGTCGACCGCGATCTGGACCGTCTGACCCCATTTGCTGTTGTTGAAGTCCCGGATCTCCAAGACCCTGAACCCCTTCCAGTATGCTTTCGGCATTGTTGCCTCCTTTCCTACCATCCGCAGACGTTCTGTCTGCTGTCCCAGCCGTTGAAGCGGAAGTCCCACTCGCTTTCGGCTTCTTCTGCGGTGATCTCACCGCTGGCGATCCGGGCCAGAAGCTCGGCGTCATATGCTGCGCGTTCGGCTTTTTCCCGTTCGGTCATGCTTCCTCCAAAGGTTCGCCGATCAGGGCGTCCACAGTGACACCATAGAAGCGAGCGACCTTCACGAGTTTGTCTACGGGCGGCTGCGTTTCGCCTGATTCCCATTGATGGACTGCCTGAATCGAAACTCCGGCGACTTC
>Ga0265301_10001114_pt1 | contig 36350 bp, 45 predicted proteins | sample AusTroGonzalo_MG_2_FD_193488 | JGI IMG/M metagenome (GOLD analysis project Ga0265301, IMG submission 193488) | Bovine rumen microbial communities from tropical cattle in Woodstock, Queensland, Australia - Gonzalo_04 | ecosystem: Host-associated > Mammals > Digestive system > Stomach > Rumen ...
AAAATAGGTTATATCTTCTTGACCTTCTCTAACGGTTGTTGCTGAAATAAATTTTCCTTGTGTTTCCCATTTAGCCCACCCGAATATTTGTTGGTCTTTATTATACGTTAATACTGCCATTGTGCCGTCAGTAAATAAAACATAAACAAGTCTGTACGGCTCTTTGGCATAAGTTAAATATTTAACTTCCTTCGATTCAAATAAGTGGTTTGCAAAAATCGATAATTCAATACCTTTATAACCATCGGATAAATAATCATAACCTAAATCTCTTAAAACCGTTCCTCCGGATTGCACAAATAAAACCATATCGCCTGATATAATCGGTTGTACATCGCTTGCCCCGTAACAACTCTGGATTATGCTTGCAGGCGGTGGTGTTGCCTGAAACACTCCATCGGTACCATTCACTTTATATTCATTGTTGCTTGTTAATACCAACAAATCTTTAAACGGAATTAAATGCTTAATTTCATTTATTTCTTTATCCAAAAAAGCTATCTCAACACAATCCGTTGATGTTAAAGGCCTTGAATAATTGAAGTTATTAAAGTTTGATGTTCTGCTTGCATACAATGTTTGCGGTTTTTTGGTTGTATTTGCATAAACTTTTCTCTGCTGAAAATACGTACAACAGCTTGGATTGTTATCATCAGCAAACGGATTGTTAACGGTTGGAGCTGTTGAAGATGTGTCCGGTTCAATGCAATCATCAACAAAAGATGTTGTCTGACTTGTTCCGATATATCCCATAACTCCGTTTACATCTTTATAAATATTGTATTCGCTTGCTCCTTCAACTGCTTCCCAACTGATTGTGAAATATTCGCTTGTTGTCCAATATGCTTCTTTATGGCCTTTTTTAGAAATAATATTGGAAGTTGTACTTTCATCGTTTGTTGTGCTGTCAACCGCCGTAACACAATACTTATACATTTTTGTATTTGAACTTGTTGAGCCTGTCCAAGTTACGGTTACTCCTGTTGGAGCATCTATTGAAGGTTGAAATATGATATCTTCCAACTTCCAATCGTAATGAGAATATCTGTTTAAAGTCTTTGGCGGATGGTTAATATGGCACAATGTTAATACATCTGCACTTTGCGTATATTTAATGTTTTGAAGTTCATTTGCCAAATAAGGTGTTGTTATTTCAACAATTTGCCCCCTTTTATTATAATCTTCCTGTTTAATGTAGCTTATTTCAATATGTCCAAATAAACCTTCGTGTTCTTCTTCATAATCTGTTACCAAGTATATCGTTCTAAAATTATCACTTTGCTTAACCATTCTAGCTCCGATGCTAGGATATTCTAAATACGCATAAGAATTAGCGGTAGAATACTTTAACTCATAAGTTATTCCTTCAATTTCAATACTAGCACCTTCTTTTGTTGTGTATGTATCTTGATTGATCGTTCCGTAATCATCCGGATAATAAATATATCCTCCGTTTTGAATAAATCTGAAATAATTTTCCCCTGCTTCAACTACATAGGTTTCTGAATTTGAAAAAGCAAACGGAATTAATCTTGTTTCCTTGTTTGAATATTTTGCTTCTCCAATATATTCAAATCCGCTTCTGTTTGAAACACACCCTTCTTGATTAATAAAACCGTTTTTAAGTGTTTTAAGTGATATATCCCTTTGGCTTATATCGGTTCTATTATATATCGCCGGAGTTATTTCTCCTCTCGAAAAGCTAACTTGTGAAAATCGAGTGTTTGCCATATTTAATTCCTGCTATCCAAGTATGTACTTTTATCTTTGTCAACTTCCAAACCTTCTTGTGCATTTGATATTCTTGCAGCTCTTACTTTGTCTTTGTATTTCTGAATTGCACTGCTTGCTTTTTGTTCGCTTCCGGTTAATGCTTTCCCTGCTAATCCTGCTAAATATATTGCTAATAAAGAACTAAATTCATCAGTAAATAATGCTTCATTTTCAACTTTTCTTGTGTATCTCAAAACACAAGGATTTACTTCTGTTAATATTGTTCTTTGGCCGTTAGAATCTGCTGATAGTTTGAATTTTTTTGGTTGATTATCTCCGTCCTTTACAAACAAATCTCTTGCGCATAAACAATCGGCAGGATAATCAAATGTATATGAAAATTCGGGCGATAAAGATTGCTCTGTTGATAAAGCTAATTCTTTATATTTTTCTGCAAAGTTCCAATCAAAAGATTTTAGAACATCGTCTCTTGCCGTTTCGTAAAATACATTCAAAATAATCGCTTTATTATCGGAATTTAAAGTTCCGTTTTGTATGATCCCCGAAATCCCAAGTTCCAATATAGCCATATTGTAAATATCAGTTTTACTTGCCATTATCCCAAATCTCCTTCACGGGCCATAAGAATACCGGTACTGCTTCCCTTGTTTCCGCTATACCCGTACCATTTTTCCGCAACACCAAACGCATTTGATATGCCCTTTAATCCGCTTGAAACTGCTCCCAATTGCCCTGCCTTATAAGCGTTAGCCCCTGCAAAACTATCTAACCTTGCTTGATTTTTAAAGTTTCCTGCTTCTGCTTCCAATGCCCTTGCTCTTGATTCGGAATTTGCTAATGTATTCAGTGCATCCATCTCACCCCACATTGCCGTATCTCCCAAAAGATTAACGGCCGTTCCCTGGGTAACATCAATTCCGTTAGCTGCCATTGCACTCGTTTGGCTTGCTACATTTTGTTGTGCTTTCAATCGTTGCAGCCTTGCTTCTTCAATTCCCTGTTGTCTTTCTCTTGAAGCATTTTCCTGTGCAATTTCCGCATTTTGTTTATCAACCTGTGCTTGATATTTATACTGTGCTTTTGCTGCTTGTCCTGATTGAATACTTGAAACTGTACCCATTGCAGCACTCCCAATTGTACTAACTGCCATTGCAACATTTCCTGCAATGGCAAGTGCGTTTGCAACGCCATAAGAAACTCCAAGTGACGCAAATGTTGATGCCGTAAGTACACACATCTTATTCTTTCTCCATTAACATATCTTCTAATTCGATAATCAACTGAATATCCGACTTGTTATCAAAATCAATTATGATATCTTTATCAATCGTTTCATTCAAAAGAGTATCAAGTTTTTCTTTTAATTCATCTTCCGAAAGTTTTTCAAGTTCATCTAATCTTTCATTTGTTTTTGCAGGAGTATTTTCTAAAACTTCTTTTTCTTCGTCTTTCAAATCTCCATTAACTTCCGGAGTATCATTTACTTCATCATCTTTATTTTCTGTTTCAATTTCTTCAATCGCTTCCGCCCAAGATGGAAGTTCTTTTTCCTTAATTTCTATAATTTCGCCGATATTATTCAACTTGTTATCATAAAATGATTTTTTAATTACTTTAACTTTCATATTTTCCTTTCCTTGTTATTGATATTAAGGTTTTAAGGCAATAAGAAAATTTTTTACTTATTGCCTTATTACCCTATTGCCCTCAAATTGTCTATGTTGAAGCTACATCCTGATAAGAATTGTCATGTCCTGCTGCAATTCCTGCAGTTACTTTTCCTTTTGTTGCTGTACCTACAACGTTATAATAAATTCTTAAATAACCTTTATTGCCTTTTGGCATATAAAGTATCGGAGCAACATATCCTGCTTTTAGTTTGGCAAGTGCAACCGCACCTGTTGAAACTAAATCAACCGGAGTTGTGAAAGCTGAATCGGTTGCGGTCTGAACTTTAAATTCAACGGAAGTACAACCGGTAAAATCTTCCACAACTTGTATTCTCAACGGAATAGGATTACCAAAAGCAATTTCGTTTATAACTCCTCCTGCTTTTAATACGTTTGTACTTGCAGCAGATGTCGTTATCGCCTGTGCATTTGAAAAGCTATTTTCTAAATCTAATAACATTTTATTTCCCTTTCATTATTTAATTTAAGCTCTATCTAATAATTTCGCCTGTGCAATTAAACTGCACTATACTACCTGCGCTTCTGTATCTAATATTGCATCGCAATTTTTAACAGGAATACCCAAGAAACTTACAATCGGTTTTCCTGCAAAGTTATCAATTGTTAAATTAACATTGGCTTTGTTCATTGCTTGTAAATGCAAATAAGTTCCGATTGTGTCGTTGCAGTAAATAACCGTTCTTCCTGTTTTAGCATATTTTTTAACACGATGATAAGCTTTTACCATTAATTCAAGAAGTTTTGCAGCACTTTCACCTGCTAAATTAGATACATCAATATTTGCAATTCTGCATGTAGAGCGGAAATCTCTAACTGATAATCCGATATCCCATTTGAAGTGGTCTCTATATGCTTCATACATTGTTCCATCAGCATTAGTTACTGTAACAGCGCCTTTATCTTCGTGCTGAAATCCTGCATTAGAACCTTTAGGATATAACAAATGAGTGTGTAAATCGCCCCAAGTTACAAACCAAATTGATGTATTATCAGAACCGGTACCGCCTGCATCAATTACTCTATAACCAATTGAATTTGCATCAGATGAAAGCTTGCCATATCTTGTAGCCAATCCGTCAAAACCTGCAGGATTTGTTGCTTTGACACCATAAAAGATGTTTTCTGAAACAGTTTTATTCATTGCTTCCAAAAATCCTGTTGCTTCGTTTAATCTGAATTGGTTTGTGTCATTTTCAAGATCAGCTAAAGATTTATCAACTTGGCTATATACTTCAAGCATACCCGTTGTATCTGTTACTTGTGTATATTCACCTTTTGAACATTTAACCCCTTGATAGAATTGTCTAAATTCTACTTCGGGCAATCCGTTTCTTACTGTTGTTTTATGAACGGAACCGCTGTTACATTCTCTCACAACCGCATCTTCTAAAATTTCATTTGATTGTGCAAGTAAATCAATAATTGTGTTTGTTACCTTGCCGTTTTCTGTTTGCGCTATTTTGTCTTTTAGCGTTAAATAAGTATTTCCTACTACTGCCATTTTCTTTTTCCCTTTCGTTTATTATTTTTCTCCGTACAATATTTGTGCAGGAGTTAATTCAACTTCTTTTTGAGAACCAACTACAATTCCATCTTCTCCTGCAAGATTAGAAAGTTTATAGAATAACTTGATTACTTCCGGATTATGTGTTAATCCTCTTTCCGATAAAACTTTCTTTAATCCCTCACTTGCAAAAGCTTTATAACCAACATTTGCTTTATCAATATACTTTTCAATCTTATCTTCATTGCCGTTTCCGATTTCAGCATCTTGATTAAGCATCTTATCCCATTCAGCAACATCTGCTTGAACCTGTTGTTTTTTAAATTCCTTCAAAGCTTCCGGCATATTTTCGGATTGGCTTTTTAACATATCAACATACACGTTAATAAGCTTATTGGCTGATTTTTGAGATAGGTTTAATTCTTTTGCAACATCAGCAAATTTTTGTCCGTATTCTTCGTTATATTGAATACCCTCCGGTAATTCTATACTTTTAAAGTCATAGCTTTCGGGTGCTCCGTATAAATCTTCGTTTTGTCCAACATTGTCCAAATCTTTTTCATTTTTCTCTTGATTATCAGAAACATTATCTTGTGTTTGTTCGGGGTTTTTTTCTTTGGTATCGGTTTCATTTCCTTGTCCAACATTGTCCAAATTTGTTTCTTCTAATCCTTTTGTTTCTTGTTCTGTTTCCATAAATTCTTCCTTTCGATAACTATTTCTTTATATTTTTCTATACAATGCTCTTGAATTTTATCCGATAGCCATAACCCTGCTTCTCGTCTGCCCCGATTAAACATATCAATATCTCTGTTTTGAAAATTTACTCCTCTTTCAAAAGCCCCAAGTTCATCTAAAAGCAATAAAATAAACTGAAAACCCCATTGGTCATTTAAAACATTATTGAATAATATCTTTTCTTCTTCTTGATTCATTTATGCTCCCACACGACTCATCAGATTTTGTCCTATGGCATCAACTCCGCCCATATTTTTAACAAATTGTCCGCCTGTTTGCAATTGGTTCATCATTTCTTGTTGCTGTTGCTTTGCTTCCATAGCTTGACGATACTCATCAATTTCTTCACTTGGTGTTACTTGTGATGGGTCAATGTTCGCAAAGTCCGCATAATCATCAATCATTTTTTCGCCTTTTACTTTTTTCAGTAAAATCGGATCAATTGAGTTTCCGATATTAGCAACAAAAGTTGTAAATCTTTCCATACTTGCAATATTTTGTGCTCTCATTGCTTGAGCCAAAGTTGAAACAAACTCAATTTCAATTTCTTGGCCTTTTAGAATATCCGGATATGGAGGAAGAATACCTTTTTCTGTTTCTTCAAAAAATATCCAATCGAGAATTTGTCTTAATGCTGAATGTATCTGCTCCAATAACGGAGATAAAAGAACCATCTTTTCTTCTTTAAGCTCGTTAATTTCCGTTGCTGTTCTTGTTCTTTCTGCCGTATTTAAGATCATCGCAAAAAGGTCATTATAAAAATGCTCTTTTATAATTTCTTTGAGTTCGTCTTTTTCCTGTTTAAGCTCCAATACTCTCGGATTAATTTCATAAACAGGACTTATCCCCCTTCCGTTTTCATCTTCTTGGTTATAATGTCCGGGGGTGTCTGCTATTCCTTTATTTTTTAAACTTGCAGGCCCTTTTATTGCAGGAGATACCATTTTTTTAACGGCTTTTGCGTATTCTTTTACCATAGTCATTAACTGCTTAACGTCCGGTAATGCACAAAAACCAATTCCATCAGTCGGATAATTATCTTCTACGTTGCATCCGTTCTCAAAAACAACAAAAGGAAATCTGCTAAATCCGGATTTTCTTAACAGTTTATCATCTGCTGCTTCATAATAAACCGAGATATATTTTTTGCGAAAATTAATGTTTGAATTTTTATCATAATTCTTGTTTGGTTCAACAAAGTGGACTACTTCAATCATCTCATCGGGGTTCTTTTCAACAGCCGATTTAACTCTGTCTGATACATTTTCTATTCCAAATTCAGCTATTATATCTTTGGCACTCATCATAAAATTACGGCAGAATGTATCAATTATATCTTTATAATTTTTTGAATAATAATAGCTTCCAATAGGTAACAGTTTGAATTTTACAACTGTGTCATAATCAGGCAGCAATGCAATTGCTGAAAAAGAAAATATCGCAAGCTGTTTATATACGTTTGGTAATATCTGATAAAAATTTGATGAATAAAGAATTTTTCTTGTAAGTTCCGCTTGTTTGGCACACCAATCTTTAACTTCATGAGAATTTTCAATATCCCTATTCATCAATACGGTTTTAAACCATCTTCTAGTCGGACTTGTTGCTCCTGTCATCATACCGGATGAAAAATTGCGAACAGCAATCAAAGGTGTAGAATCAATGATTTTGTTTGTAGGTTTTCTCTTTTTGTTTACATCATTAATCAAAAATTTTACACTGTTCGGTGCAAAATAATCAGCTAATTCCGATAAATCAGACTTGATGACATTGAAAACAGATTGCATTTGATTTCTTCTGCTCTCAAAATACCTTTTATTATAATTAAAACCTTCAATCACAGGTTTTTTGGTTTTATCAACTTTTTTATCCGAAAGTCCTAACATTAACTTATTCCCCTAAAAGATTTTTCTTTTTAGTTTTTGCTTCATCGCCTAAACCTCTTGAACTTGTTTTTACATCCTTATCTGCAAGATTTGATGCTTTTTGCATTGTTTTTTCCGATGCTTTTGTAACGGTTGCATCGGCAATTGTTGGTGTTGCAATTTCCGGTTGTTTTTTATTGCTTACTTTTGGCATACTTGGCGAACACATAATTTTTATACCTCCCTTTTTAGTCATCGACTGCTCAACGTCAAAGCTTACCGCTTTGCCATTGCACCGGCTCCGATTTTAATCCTCAAAAGGATTGAAATCGCTTATAGTTTTGTTTTCAATATAGTTTGTGGAATTTGTTTTAACGAATAAATTGCTGTAAAAATTGATAGCGTAAATTCCCATCATCAAACTATCCGCAAAATCGGGGCTTTCCCCCTGTTCACGTCTGATTTCTTTTTTATCTTGAATATAAATTAAACCGCTTGGCTTATAGCTTTTTTTAATATATTCAACCTGTCTTATTGTTTCTTTGTCGGTCAATTTCAACCAACCGTTTTCAAGAAAATCTTTGAGTGCCGTATATCCATCCGCTCTTTGATTTCCTGCACCTTTGAGCTTTGGCTTCCCTGCTCCTCTAAAACCCAAGCAATCCGCTATAACTTTTTTAACCGATACCCAAATCGGATAACCTAATCCGTCCGCATCAATTATTAAAATGTCCGGTTGCCAACGGCTGTAAAGACTAATTATCTTTCCTTTTGTTATATCCGTATCTGCTTCCGTCCATTTTTCCGTTTTGGCTTCAAGCCATTGAGTACCCGAACATTTTTCAATTAATTTTGCGATTGTAAGGTCAGCACCCGAAGCTGATAAATCAACACTCATTACTGATTTTTTTTCAAAATATTCTTGTTTTACTTCAAGATTTATCGCCTTATCAATTGTTTCTGATTGAATTAAAAATTCATTATTGTTTGCTAAAGGAAGCCCAAGCCAAATATGATTATAATCGTTTAAGTTCTTTTCCTTTGCAATACTTGCTTCTTTTAAAATCTTTTCATCAACAAACGGATTATCAAAATAATTTATGTTGATATGAAGGCAATCTTGCCTGCCTGCTAAAAAAGTATAAATACTATCAAAGCGTGTGGTTCTGTTCATCGTAAATATTCCGACTGAATTTTTCTTCCTGATAGTCGGAATAATAACGTCCAACGTTGGCTTTGTGATTGCCTGTGCTTCATCAATCCAAAGAATATCAACACCTTCTAAACCCTTAATATTGATTTTTCCCTGTTCTCTAAAACCTTTAAAGATTATTTCAGAGCCGGTTGATTTATGGACGATTATATTTTTTGTGAAGTCAAAGTTCAGATTATAAGTTTTAATTAAATCCTCAAAAACTGTTTTAACGGAATCGGATATCGTGTTTTGAATTTCCCTTCCGCAACAAATTCTAACTTTCCTTGCTTCTGCAATGTACAATAAAAATCTTGCAACACTTTGTGTTTTTCCGCTTGCCCTTCCGCCTTCCAAAAGAAAATAAGAATAATTGTTAAATTTTTCTATCATCGGATAAAGCTTTGGAGGAATATTCAATAATTCTGGAACTTCAAGCATCTTTACGCTCCGTCATTGCGAGCGTTAGCGTGGCAATCCACCACATCTGAACCAACTTTCAGTTTAACAGTTTCTCCGTCAAGTTTAATATCGTTCATTACGGTTATGTTTGAAACCGTTTCTTCCGTATCATTCTTGTAAAGTCCTGCAAGTTTTCCCTTTAATTCTTCCGCCTTTAACATCGTCTTAACGTCCGGATTGCTTAGCTTATCCAAACAATTAAAAGCCAATGTTTTTAAATTATTTAGTTCGTTAAAATGTTCTTTAGCCGAATAATTCAATTCTTCCTGAATAGTTTTTGCGGTATTATCCTGATAATATTTTAACCATGGGATAATCGTGGGGTTATGAAAAAAAATACTTGCTTCTTTGTATAATGTATTTTTGTTTGACTTGCCACCAAATACACTGGAATAAGCTTCAATCTGCGAACAGTTTGAAGTCAAAAAAGTCATTAAGACTTTTGTTTGCTTTGCATTAAGTTTTGGTAGTGCTTCCGTCATTTGCTAATTATTCTTTTAACTAAACTCTTATTTCCCCCAAAGTCGCTTGCATACTGTCTAATCTGCACAACTTCGCCCTTTTTGTTTCTAATTTGAACATTGTGGCCATATATCCAACCGTAAAGGGAATTAGCTTTGATATTCGGCAATTGTTGAATAATTCTCTTTTTTTCCCGATATATTGTTTTAACAGCTTCAATCCGGTTATATAAGTTGTAATAAGTTTTTTGGCTTTCTGTATGTGTCATAATCTGTAAACAGGCCCAATCACCGCATTTTTTACATCTGCCTATAAAAAGCTTTCTTTTGGTATATCCTTTAAAATCCTTTAATATCCATAATTCAGCTTCTTTAATTTCCGTATTACAGCAGCTCAATTTTTTAAAATTTCCAAAATTTGGCACAATACTACAACCTTTTCTTCCTCAAAGTTCCCATAGCTTTCGCTTGACCACTAAGTCAACAGTGTCCGTTTGAGAGTTTATAAATGAAAAAAATTTTATCCGCCGATAAATTTTTCTTCAATTCACATTTTGAACTTTAAACGATTTTTAAAAAAAATAATTCCGACTAGCGAAGTAATATACGTTTTGTTGAATAATCGAAAGCTCTAAAAACTTTTTCTAATCTGATTTTTAAATTTTAAATTCACCTTAACATTTCTTAAAAAATAAAAAGATTTTTTTCATCGTTAAAAAGAAATATTTTTTAATTTTATTAAAAAATATACTATACTATATTATACTATACTATATTATACTTGTATTACGGACGTATTACGGACGTATTTTTATTATTGATACGGAATTTATACGGACGTATTACGGACGTATTACGGACGTATAAAATACATTAAACAATCAAAATAAGCCTTAATATTTCTTAAATATGACTTGTTTTAGCATTGGGGCTTTGTTATATTTCTAAACAATATGATACATCACCCCATTAATATTTCTAAACACAAATTTAAGTCCTGTTATAAAATAGGATTTGTATAACAACTAAAAAAGAGTGTCCGTATTTGACACTCTTTTTTATTGCAATTATTGCAAGCATCAAAAAGTAATCTATTGAGTTTTCGGAAAGGATTTTTATGACTTTACATGACCTTACAAAAATTTATTATGCACTTCAACTTGCTTTCAAACCTAAAATTGCAGAAAAGCTTTTTCAAAAACTAATTAATTTTGTTTCTGTTAAAAAATAATTTTTTAATATCTCCAACTATCTTTGCTCCGTATTCAAAATTCAAATACTGATACTTTGGAGACTTCATATACCACAATCTGATTCCTAAGTCGTTTGTTATTTTTTCCGCCTTTTTATAATGCTTAAAATCGCTCGGCTTTTCAATAATCAAAATTATAGCCGGTTTCTTCCCCGTCATTTTTGCATAATATAATGCTTGCCCGATACTTTCCGCCCATTTTTGAGCAAAGTCAAATTCAACCGCATAATTTCTTGTAACGCAATCAACCCTTGTTTTGTCTTTTAGTGATACTTCCTGAACACCATGCCAAGTCGAACACCACTCGTTTTGGTAATATTTTTCGGGATAAATATGCCCATCCCCTAAAACCGGAAGGGAAGCGATAATTAAAAACAAAAGCAAAGTCTTAATTTTATCCATTTTTATATCCGTACTTTTCTTTCAACTTTTCAAGCCTTTTCTTGCCTTGTAAAATATCGTAACGTCTTGCTTCTCTTTTGTATCTTAGTTCTTTATCTTCATCGGTTTCCGGACAATTACAAAAGAAGTCGCATTTCATAAATCCAAATAGCGGTTCAATTACCATAGACATTTTTAATTTTCCGCACTTTTCACATTTTTCGCAAATTGAAAGACATTCTTCGCAAATATACACACCGCCCGACAAATATGTTTTACCGTTCTCATTTTCTACATATCCGCTCGATGCAAAATATTTAACATTTTCCGCAGAATCACATACTTGGCATTTGTTATGTTTTTCAATCTTTCCTGCTTCTTGATTATCAGATAAAGAGCTTAGTTTATTTTTTAACTTTTCGTCTTGAAGTTTTCTGTGTTCAGAATAAAGTAAATTGTACTTATCATTTTTATCTGATAATTGAGAATATAACTCCCTGTTTTTCTGTTTTAAATAAGAAATATAACCAATAATTCCTAATATCGCCAATATCAGGCATAGATAATAATCCCTGATAAATTCTTCCAAATTGTTATTTTACTCCTCTTTCATCAAGAAACTTCTTAACCTGTTCCATAATTTCATCCTTAACGGATTCAAATTTCGGAGCATTAAACATATTGCCCGTTCCTGTTATTAACCAATTAAGGTTAACATCAAATTCCATAAATAGTGTACGCAAAATTTCGAGAGATACAAAACTCTTATCATTTTCAACCGCAGAAACCGCAGATTTAGATAAGCCGATTTTGTTCCCAAAATCGCCCTGCGACATACCTTTATTCTGCCTAATCTTTTTAAATCTCTGTCCGGAAGTTTCCATTTTCGTACACCAAATGTATGAAGTTTTGTAAATAATTCCATAATTTATAGACAAATTCCACAAATTATGTATAATAAAATTGTTAATTAATTATTAAATAATTCTTAATAACTATACCAAATAAAACTGATGAAGGCAATAAATTGCCTTACTAAATGTGCAAAATTTCAGGAGTATATATGAAAGAGATACTTAAAAACAAAATTCCGGTGAGCATATCAATCTCACCACAATTGTTAATTCAGATTGATGAAGTTATTAAAAATGAAGAAACTTCAAGAAGTGATTTTATTAGAGCGGCAATTGTTGAAAAAATCAGAAAAGATTGTAAAGGAGTTTAACGATGCAATTAAAACGTTTTATTTTTAAATGTTTAATCAAGTTAAAACACAATTGGCCCTATTTGGCAGCAAAGATTGAACAGGAAAAATTGTCTAAATCCGCTTCCGATAGTGTTTTATTGTTTAAATTTAATGCTATTAAAAATCAGCTTATGAATACGGATAAAACTTTTCTTGTCGGTTTAATCCTCTCTGAAAAAATTACTGATGATAGTGATATCCACTATTACTATGAACGATTAGAAGATTATAGAAAAGAATTGTCGGGTTCTAAGAATATATAGAGTTTACTATGGCAACAAAATCAAAAGAAATAATTAAACCATACATAAAGCACGATGAAGATGCGGCTTCTGACGGTAAAATCTCAAAAATGATGTTTACCTTTAGAAGATTAGCCTCCGATATGCCGGTCGAAATTATGAAACAATTTCTTCCGCATGCCGCTTATGGTATCTTTTGGCAAATCTTAGAATTTATGTATTCAAATAAATTCAAATCGGAAAATATTGAAATTATGTCCGATAAGCTTAGAATACCCGAAACATATCTTAAAAAAATTTTAGAAGATTTTGAACTTTTTGAAATAAGCGATGATGAATATATCTCTCTTAGACTTTTAAAAGATAAAGAAAAAAGGGAAACCGTCAAATCGGCGGCTTCGGAAGCAATAAATGTTCGTTGGTTATTGGCGGAATTTAATAAATCTTACCAAGAATTTTTTGAAACGGAGCCGATTCTAAAACCCGATGAAATTGAAGCTTTAAAAAATTATTCAAAAACCATTCCGGATTTAAAACAAAAATTAAGAGATATAATCTATACTTTGAAAAATCTTAAATTTGATACAAAAACAAACTTTGTACCTTGTGCAAATTGGCTATTAAAGGATAAAAATTTAACAAGAATTTTAAATGGTGAATTTGGCAAATTGAAGCATAAGCCAACTGAACAAGAACTTAAAGCGCAAGAGCTTGCTTATCAAAACCAAATTAAAGAAAACCATAAACCAACAGAACTCAAACTAAAAAGTTCAGAAATAAATTCAAGAGTTGATGCACTTGATTTTATTAAAGAATTTTACATTGATAAATGTCAAAAGCCGGTATTTGTGCAAGGACGGCTAGTGCTTAATCCGAACATAAGAAATTTGGCTGAAAAATTTAATATATCCGATGCTGATATTTTGAAATTAAGGGAAGTTGAAAATGGCTAAAAAGAAAAAATTTTGCTATTCAAAAAATGAAGATTATCTTTATTTGGCAACAGGAACTATAACAAAAATTGTCGAGCTAAATAAAGAGTATGAATTTATCAATGATGACGGTCTTGAAAATGTACGCTTTAAAACAACTTTTTCAATATCTATACCAAGAGTGGAAGATAAGAGATTTAATACCTGCATAAGTTGGGATAGGCTAACAATTAGTGTTGGAGATTTAGTTATTATCAAGGGCCGTTATCTTGAAAATGCTTTTTTAGTTAAATCTCTAAGTATTTTGAGAAGGTCTGAAAATGGAAACGTTCAAGACTCAACGTGAATTTAATCTTAAATTCCCAAGCAAAATGTATGTTTGTCCTAATTGTTTAACATTATCGGATAACCCATATATCTGTCCGAATTGCGGCAACCAAAGTAACAATATTTTTTTAAAAAACTACAAATACAAAATCGAAGAAACAAATACCGAAAATCAAATATTTATACCTATGGAAATATATAAAGGAGGAACTAATGTCAAAAGTTAAACTAAACGAACTTTCTGAAAAAGAATTATTAGATATGCACCATGAACTTACAGAAGATATTAATAAGCTTGATGCAATTATTGAAGCAAGTAATTCAACCGTATTTGATTTATTGATTGATGAAACCAAAAAAGAAATGAAAGCAAATGTGTTGGAAGAATCTTGGAAGAAGCTCAAAGAAAATATCAAAAAGATTGAACAATACCGAACAATTGAAACAACTCTTCAAAATCAGCAGGAATTGCTTGAAAGAAAAAAAGACGAATTAGAAGATGTAAATAATGCTATTATGTACCGTCAACAATCCTTGTTTGATTGCGAAGCCGATGCGGAAACGGCTTGCGGCGAGCAAGACGTTGAGCATAACGATTGCGAAGCCGATGCGGAAACGGCTTGCGATGAGCAAGACGTTGAGCATAACGATAGCGAAGCCGATAGAGAAATTGAAGCTGAAGATTCAGGTTATACTTTCGGAAATACACTTCAACCAATTGAAACAGGCGATATATTTGTTAATGAAAATTCAAACCCAAGTTGTTATTATTTTATAAAAAAATCAAAAAACGATAAAGACTTTGCTATTATCGGTAACTCAATCGAAGATGAGCTTCTTTTAAATTACCCGAAAAATAGGGAAATGCTGAATGATGCCGAATATATCGGCAATATCTATTATGGGCAAGAAGATAAAGAAGCCGCACTAAAAGCATATAACGAAATGAAAAGACTTATTAACCCTAATTAACTCTCTACTTATTCAAATAAACTGGGCATTAATGACTCATAATTCTAATAATGCCCTTTTTTTAAAAGTTTACGTGTTTTTTGATTTCGTGGGGCAGGCCATATTAACTCGTCTATATCTTGAACTTATCAACTGCCCCTTTTTTTAAAAATTATCATTAACCAAATAAGGAAGAATATGAATATTACAGAAACAGACATAGATGAAATGAGAAGATGTGCAGCAAGAGAACTATCAATGAGATTGCTTGTATATCCAAAAAGAGTAATTGCCGGAAAAATGAAACAGGAACAAGCTGATTTTGAAATAGCCGGAATGAAAAAAATTGTCGATTATTTCTCTTATGTACAAAAAACTTCGGAATTACAGCAAAAATTATTTTAGGAGCAAAATGTTTAATTTAATATCAATAATATTTTTTATCTTGCTAGTTGCAGCTTTAAAGATTAAAAATTATATAAACAGTAACAATCCTTCGGATGATGCCGAATTAAAAGTTTGTATTCTCGGAAAATTGGAAACAAAATTTTTCGCCCCTTTTGATGATGAACGCTTCAAGATTTGGACTTTGAATTATCATAATGAAAACCTCCCAAGTGTTGATTTATGGTTTGATATCCACTCCAATAATCCAAACCCGAAAGCAAATATAACCAGAAAAAACTATCCCTTTAAAAAAGCAGAGGAGCTTTTGGGCGGAAACTATTTTAACAATACTGTAAGCTATATGATAGCTTATGCAATTTTGCTTGGTTATAAAAAAATATACCTTTTCGGTATGACTTTTCAAGACGATTCTAAAAACCGTTTTTGTGAATTTCAAAATGTAAGAGAACTTATATTTTTTGCAAAAGGTATGGGAGTTGATGTTGTTGCTCCGGTTGATGAAATTATGACAAGAGATTATAAGAGGTATGGAATATGAATAAATTAAAATGCGATGGAATTGATTGTGATACATGCATTACAGCATATTGTTCTAATGAATGTTTAGAAACAGAAGAAGTTTTCAATACACAACCAACTAAAAAAGAATTTGAAGTTTTAAACTTGATTGCAAAAGGTTTTTCCAATTATCAAATTGCAGAAAAAATGGATATCGGATATTCAACCGTTAAAACGCATCTTACGTCTTTATACCAAAAATTCAATGAGTCTGTTCAAAAAACTGAATATCCGGTATTAAGACTTCGATTGGCTTTGAAATATTTAGAGTCGGAAGGTTATCTAAACTGGAACAGGCCACAATATAAACGTGTTCTTGAATATATTAAAAAAATTTCAGATGTAATAACTAATTCTGATGATTTATCATTATCTGATGTTTACGAACTAAACAATAAAATATCAGAAAAAATTAATGAGGTTTTAAATGAAAACTAAAAATCAAATAAAAAAAGAAATAGAACATATTAAAAGTTTAATTAATAAAGAACAGGATAGCTCGGTTATTTTCACCGTAAACTTTGTGCGAAGAATGATAATTGCAGCTCTTGAATGGGCAATAGATGAGGATTAAATTAATGAACAAAAATAAAAAATTGAGCGATATTACGGTTGCAGAGTTTGAGCAATTAATAAAACAGTTATTGCCGAATAATATCTATCAACCGTATAATCCCGAAAAATTTGTAATGCCTTATGTCGGCGATGGTGTACCGCCATATTTGAGCAATGAGAAACCTTGTAAAATAACAACTCATACGGAGCTTTTAAATGACCGACTCTAAGTTTACACTTTTTAATACAATGGCTCGAAAGTGAGGTGGAATAATGTGGAAAATAACAAACATTAGCACGGGTGAAGAAGAAAAATATTATACCCAAGATGAACTTAATTCCGTTTGTATTCAATGCAATCGTGAGCTTGAAAATTACCGGTTGAAAAAAGAAAATGAAGAATTTTTAAAAATCGCTAACACCGGCGGCGCATTGTTGGTTGCAGAAAAGGCAAAATTAGAAAAGTATAAACAAGCACTTGAAGAAATAAGAGAAGAAATAGGCGATTTGCACGATAACACTAATAGATTGATTAATTTACAAAAAATATTAGATAAAATTGATGAAGTTTTAAAAGAAGAAGAATAAAAAATCATAAGGTGAAAAAATGGAAATATCTAAAGAAGAAACAATAGAATATTTAAAAAAAATCGGTAGTGAATATCAAAAACCAATACAATATCAAATTTTAGCATTAGAAGAAATATTAAAATTCCAAAAAAATAAAATGTTAAAAGAGTTATGGGAACCATACATTACAGCAGTAGAAAATTTTTTATTGAAGCAATTTAATGAATTATTTGAGGAATTAAAAAATGACTAAATCAATCTTTACGCTATTTGATGAAATAAATATATCCGAGCTTTCGGAAAAAATCAGAAGGCCCGAACAAACTTTAAGAATAATTCTTGCACGTCCGGAATTTAACAGATTCCGCCATGGGAAAAAATATATTCTATCTCCGACTTTTTGCCACCAATTATACAAATTTTTTGAACTCCGCAAAGCAAAATGTCATAATATACGCTCCCTTGAACGTACACAAATATTACTATTAACTCTTGCCGCATCATTATAAAGAAAGGAAACTATAATGGATGAAATTTTAAACGTAAACGAAGTTGCTAAACTTTTAAAATCCGACAAAAGAACAATTGAAAGAAATGCTAAACAAGGTAAATACCCAAAAGGTGTCTGTGGAAAGCATGGCCGTTATTGGCTTTTTAATAAACAAAAACTTTTGGAATTTATTTTTGTTTAACAATCCGAAATATATTATTGAAATACAGTTCCCCTTTTGTGAAAATTATCTTGAATGAGCGTAAGTAGAGATAAAAAGACCGGCCATTGGTCATACAATTTTATGTTCAATGGTGTCCGCTATCACCGAAATTTTAAAGAAGCTTCCTATGACGATGTTGTAGGTTATGAAGCTATTGCAAGAGCCGAATTAAGGAAATCCGGTTATGATATTACAAACAACAAAGTTGCAAGCTTATCTGAAATTGTTTCCGATTTTAAAATATATGCCGAAAATAATTATACACGGCCCAAAGAAGCAATTTTAATTATTGAGAACTTTTTTAAATTAATCGGCAATAAACCGGCTGAACAAGTATCAACCCTTGATTTTGAAAGCTACATATCATTAAGAAAATCTCAAAAAAAGATAAATAATAAAAATAAGTATATAAGTAATTCTGCAATAAATCGTGAGATGGATAATATACGGCGAATGTTTTCTCTTGCAAAAAGCAACAAAAAAATCAGATTCAACCCCTGCGATGATCTAAGAAAATTAAAAATCAAAAACCCAACTAAAAGATTTTTACAAAAAGATGAAGAACCAAAATTGCTTAACGCTGCAAACTTTATCATGCAAGCCGTAATTATGCACGCTCTTCATGGCGGTATGAGAAGCTCTGAAATAACAAATCTTAAATGGTCTGATGTTTTCTTGAAAGAAAATTATCTTATCGCCTTAAATACCAAAAACGGAAAGCCAAGAAAAATCATTATAACTCCCCAAATGAAATATTATCTTGAAAGGTTGCCAAAATTAAGTGATTATGTATTCACAAACCCCATTACAAAAAAACCGTACAAAAGCTTTAAATCTACATTTAAAAGAACAGTTGAAAGAGCCGGTATTCCTTATATCACATTCCATGAATTGCGACACTCGACAGCTTCACGACTTAATGAATTGGGTGTTGATCTTATCACAATCCAAGAATATTTAGACCATGCAGACGCAAGAACTACACAAAAATATATCCATAAACCCAAAAAGAATATTATAGATGCCATTCAAAAACTCTCACAGTATTAAACGTATATTAACGACACTCAATTCATTACACTAAAATTACACTAAAAACTAAAAAATAATAAAAAATAAAGGGCTTTGAATTTAACTCAAAACCCTTTATTTATAAAAATTTCGGGATGACAGGATTTGAACCTGCGACCCCCACGTCCCGAACGTGATTTTATTATGATATTTTAAAGTACGTTAAGATATTAAAACGATGAATATATAAGTGTTTTAGCGTTTTTTTGTCGCTTATGTTTCATTAAATTTTTGGCTGTTTTTTACTCCTCATTACACTAAAATTACACTAAAAATTTTAGATAAAAAAATACTCTTTGGTTATCCAAAGAGTAAATTTTACCACACATAAGTAGAAGTTATTTATGACAACAAATTTACTTTAATTCATAATGCGGCATATCGCAAAAGCTTTTCCAATCTCCACCCCATTGAATTTTAATATTTAATTCTTTAGCAATTTTTTTAATATGGTTTGATAAAATCTTATAAGGTTCTTTATTGGTATAACTTATCGGCAAGGGGTATAAATCAACTGCATGACCGTACCCGTCGGATTTTAACTGATGGTTTGATTTTTTATTTACACCATCACACTTAGATTTTCCGGTTTTAAATAATTCCTGTTGCCGTTTTGTTGTTCTTAATCCTTCTGTTATCACAAAATCGACAGGAGCATTTTTAATTGCAGCAAACATTAATTTAACCATGTCCGGATGCACACCTTTAAGATTATCCAAACTTCTTTTTGAAAATTTATACATAGCTATTCCTTCTTATCGATTGTTCTGATTTTCAATGAAATCATATCATCGTTAAAATCATCATCTTTATCTGATGATCTTTCAGAATACTCGGTTATTAAACTAAATATTTTTAAATTGAAAAATTTTAATATCTGATGTTTTGTAAAAATAACTCTCATTCTGCACCTTTTATTCCATCAATTCTTTTATGAGCCGACTTTGTACTATCTTCTACTCTAACCATTCTTTCCACTAGGTTATTGTGTTTATCCTGTTTTTTTTCAAGCGAAATCAATTTTTCTTCAAATTTCCCGATTTTAAAAGCTATATACAATCCTTGAAAAACTATTGTTATTAATATTCCGGCTAATTCATAACTCATTATTTTCCTTCTTTCAATAATTTAAATGCTGTTTCGATTATCCCTTTAACGTAGTCTAATCCGTTAAAATTTTTCAATTGAACCTGTGATATTTCATCGCAATACCGCATGAAATTTTTAACATCAAAAAACCAAGTAAACGGCTTGTTTCCTTTTAATTGGTTATAATCAAAAGATTCCAATGTTATATTTGATAAAATAGTTTTTCCACCTTTTGATTTTGCAAGCATGTGGCCGTTTGTAATATTCTTTTCCGTTAAAAGGTTTCCGCCAATGTCGTGCTTAACGCTTGGCATATTTCCTTTTAGCCATTCTTTTTTTATTATATTAATGCTTTTGCCAAAGACAATTGTTCCGATTTGGCATACTCTCACTTTTTCCATCCTTTTTGTGTTTTTTGAAAGTTGTCCACACTATGAAACATCGCCCATCTTTTAAAAGAATTAAATCTGCCGAAATATTCGCATAAAGTTTCAAATATTAATGTTGATAAGTATCTGTTATAGTTTATAACTTTTTTGTGTTCGCAAAGGTAATCATGTACACAACTTGCAAGTTTAAATCTTGGCTCTTTGGCTTGGCCTATAATCAGCCAACAACAAGGAGGAACATTTGCTCCGTTCCAATCATAACCTTTTGGAATAACAAAGCTATAAAATTTGCTTCTGTAAAATATCCTTACCAATAAATCTTTTTCAACTTCAAAAGGTTTTTTGAGAGCTTTTTTTAATTCTTCATCTGTCAATCCGACAAGACTTTTATCTTTTAAAATTTCTTCCGGACAATCATGGTTAAACCGGATAACTAAATCTTTTCTTCCTTGAATTGTGCAAAATTCATCATTCATCATTCGCCGGCCTTTTTTGCTCCAAATTTATCTTGTAATTTTTGAAGCTTTTCTAATGTCTCATTCAGATCAACTTTACTCATTGAAAGATTTTCAACTTTTTTTTGAGATTCAACATAAGTTTGTTCAATTTTGTTAATTGTAAAAACTAACTTCTGAATTAACTTAATTGCAAGTTTAATTAGCTTTAATAATTTGTTATTAAAGTTCAGCATACTCCCCTCCAATCTAATTTTTTAAAATCGTTAAAACGGAATTTCTAACAATTCAATTTCTTCATTTTTTATCTTAAAAGCATTTTCAACCATTTCTGCTGTTATTGTTACATTGCCAATTGTCAAAGGTTTCTTAAACACTTGCCTTGCAACCTTGCAATATACATTTTGACAATATGTTAATTGCGTATCGAGTTCTAAATTATTATCCAAATAAGTTCTTATTTGTTCTAAAGTCAAGCCGCATTGTCTTAAAAAAGTGATAAAATCAAGAGCTGTCATTGTTAGTTCGCCAACTCGTTCATATTCTTTTTCTGCTTGTTCTTGTTCATAATTTGGATTTAAAACAATTTCGCCATTTTCATATTTATAATAATTGACTCCGTATATTTTGGCATTGTTATAATATTCTTCCGATACTTCGATATTTTTAACGTCCGTTGAACCGTATTCGTCTGCTGTTATTTGTCCTAAATCAATTTCTTGTAAAATATCCCTTGAGTTTATTTGTGCATAATACATTTAACCCCCCTTTTTTAACTATTTGTGCCTACAAGTCTATAACCATATGCGTATATCCCTCCACTATTTAACGCTCCATCTGCTATTTGGCTGTATAATGTTTTGTTGGTTATTGGCACCCATTGGTATATATAGCTATATCTAGCGTATTGCCCTACAAATGTTCCCAAAAACCATTCTGCAGTTGCTCTATTTGTATATGGCGAACGCACATTACCTATCCCATATGATGAACCTGAAGATTTATACTCTGCCAATATCCTTATATAAACCAAGTATGTATCATTTGATGGTAAATAAGAGGATAAGTCAACATCTCTGCTATTAGGTGAAGTGGCAGTTTCAAGCACGGCATATTTTGCAACAATTCCACCGTCCATAACCCTTTTTCCTGTTGCAGATAAGTTACTTAAATCTATGTTTGCTCCTGAACCTCCGCTTGATACTGTTTGCCAAGTGCCATCACCTCTTAAAAATTTTGTGTTGTCTCCGCTTGCAGGAGCAGGAACTAAACCGGAAGCTCCTGCACTTGAAGCTCCTGCACCTGTCATAACTGAATAAGTAGTATCTGTAAATACTGCATTAGATGGCACAGATTTTTCTAACGTATAAGTACACGCTGTTGCTGTACCGCTTGATAAATATATTGGTTGAGTCGCACTTCCAACATTTGAACTACCCAATTTAGTTGCTGTTGTTGCTTTGGCAATTGGTGTTGTTGCAGTATCATCTGTTAGACCTGAAATTGCAGTTGGAACTGTAATATTTGCTGTTACATTGCTTGAAGCATTTGCAGTAAATGTTTTAACCGTTGTTCCGTTCTTCTGAATGGTTAGAGTTGCATTATTAACTGTCGGAATAGTTATAGATACGTTTCCATTGCTATCTGGAGATGTGTTATTTACTTTTGTAACTGTACCTACATTTGTTGTATAACCTTGATTGCCAACCCAAGTTTTAGTTGCCATATCCGATATATCTGATGTTGTGGCATAAGAGCCACTAGCTTGTTTACCATCTAAAGCATTTTCAAGTTTTGCAAGAGCCTTATTTAATGTATCAGATGTTGATAATGCACCCGTACCGCCTGAAACAGATTTATTATAACTTGTTAATGCGTTAATTGTGCTTGTTGCTTGATTGTGAGATGGAACAGATGTTAAATATTGACTATGTGTATGATTTGGGCTTGAGCCTAAATCATCAGTAAATTGTGATAATTTTGTAGGAACTGTTGGGATTGTTATTGATACATTTCCGTTAGCGTCTGGCGAATTGCTGTTGACACTTTTAACTGTTCCCATAGCGTCTATAACTTCATTAATCTTTGGCGCAACTTCCTTAATAGTCGGTTGACTTGTAAATTTATTAACCATATATTACTCCAATTAATCCAAACCAGAAACTTTTAAAACAATAGCTCTGTATGTTTCTGCCGATACATTAGCACTTGCTAACATTTCAATAACTACCTTGCCTGCTGCCGATTTCCAAGGAGCAAAAATTGTCTCACCTGTCGATTTATTAAATACTCTTACATTCGCTACATTGGTTTTTGAAAGAGCGGCATTCGATATTTCCCAAGTAACAACTCCGCCTGAAACAGTTAAAGCAGGGTTGTCCGCCTTAATTGCTTTGATACTTGATACATAACCTGATACATAATTAGCTAATTTCAATGGTGTTACAATTTTTGTATCGTTTGAAACATAAGACATATCTGCTGATGATGCAATTTCTGCTATACCTGCCGTTAATTCTGTCGCTGCTTGAACAGGGTTAGCAATATTAATCATTGTGCTTCCGCCCCAACGATATGAAAAGTTTGTATCTAATGCAACGTAAATTACACTTTTTTCTGGGTCAACTCCAGTTGTTCCCCAAGTGTCCGTTCCTGTTGCTGTAAATATCTTATTTGAAGTTGTATTAAAATACATATCTCCTGTTGAACAAGTTGCAGGGTTATGGGTGCTTAATTTTAAAAGTTCGACCACATCATCTAATGTTCCAGGAAGTTGTGATGATGGAATTTTACCGTTTGCATCTAATTCTGCAACACCATTTGCCGCACCTTTTAAAGAACTATCTAATTTATTTCCTAACGATGTATATACTGCACCAGATGTAATGGCATTTGTACTTGAACTTGTTGGTGTTGTATCTCTTTGTATGCGGTCATTTGGAATATAACCTGTTAAGCCATCTAACATCTTCCAGTTTTTATGAGCTGATGAATTATTGTAAAACCCAACGCTAAATGTTTTAGATTCGCTATTTGTGCCATATCCAAGCTGTATTACATCGCCAAGTGATGATGTGTTTGTTCCTGCTCCTGCACCAATTGCTATTGAATAAGCTTCTGTTGTATATGCTCCTGCACCAATTGCTACATTATAATTTTCATGCGCTGTTGCATATTCCCCTATTGCAACCGAATAATCTCCACTATTAGATGTACCATACCCAATACCAATTGAGCTTGTTCCAGATGTCGCATTTCCCAAAACAGTTAAGCTGTTTGTTCCTGTTGCAATATTTTTTAGCAATTTGTTATAATCAGTTACCGTAATTGTACCTGATGTATTGGTTAATCCTGTTAAAAAAGTATAGTTTGCACCAATAACTACGGCACTTGTACCATTATGGTACATCGGAACATGATTTACGCTATCATACCAAAATCTTGACTCCGAAACATTTTCAGGAGTTGAATTTAAATTTTGAAATTTAACTTCTTGTAATTCCCCTCCGCATGCATTAATATTACCCGGTATGTTGTAAGTTGCTGACATTATTTTCCCTCCATTAATCTAAATACGCTTTTCCGGTTGTAGCTCCAATTAATTCAATCCTGCAAGTATTTTCATCAACTGCAATAACAGGCGGATGATATGTTGTTCCTGCACTATCGATAATTACAGCTCTTGCATTAAGTTTGTTTAAATTATGATTTATAATCCAAGTATCACTGGCTACATCTTGCGTATGAATATAAGTTGCTATACTTCCGGTATCGCCTTTGTCTCCTTTATCGCCTTTGTCTCCTTTATCTCCTTTATCTCCTTTATCTCCTTTATCACCCTTTTGGATTTCTTTATTTTCGAGTTTAAGGCCTGTTGCATCCCAACCGATGGCCATATTTGCCTGCGGATTTGGAAGCATTGTATCTATATCATCATTACTTTCATCAACTCTAAATGTTCTTGCCAACTGTCTTTTTAAAATTTGAGTCAATCTTGTGAGATAATCTAGCGAATATTCCAAACTTAGCATACTTAAAATTGAGCTATTATTATAATCGCTCTCTTGACAAAACGGAATATCCATTTGCAAGATAATAGATTCATTCTCCGCTAAAACCGAATATCGGCTATCTTCAAGCGGAAATACAATATATCCTCCGTTTTCAAAATGAGGTGTTGGATTTGCAATATTAGGAGTAAATTCATTAACGGAATAATCAATATTTTCTGCTAATAAGGTTTTCTCGCCATTTTCCGGTATGTAATAAACTTTTAATTGAGTTGTGTTGTCAATATAAAAATCAAAGTCAAATGTTGTTGTACTTCCGTTGCCTGAATACGTATTAACAGGCGATATTTCAGGTATCAAATTTATACCCCCCTTTCAAATATGAAGTGATACACGATTAATATTAAAAATGAGAATTAAGGATTAATCTTCGCCCGATATATGTTCTGCTCTTTTCTTGGTATAACCTAAAACTTTCATCGTTCCTTTTACCGGCTCTCCGGTTGCAATATCTCCAACACCGGAGAACATATTGCCAATAGCTTTAGAGTTGTAACCCAATCCGACGTGAAGTCCTAAATATCCGATTGCTTCAAGATAATCTGATAAATCCGCATCTTCTTTTGAAATTCTGTTTATTTCTTTCTCTATATCGCCCAATAATGGAGTTGTTGCAGGCAGATTTTTTTCTTTGTATAAAACTTTATTGATGATGTATTTATAAATATCTCCGACTAAAGGAAGTGCATCCGAGCCGATGTTAAAAATACTTACGGATAAATCTTTGATTAAATCATCATCATCCCCTGCAAACATCCATCTTAACAGAGAACCCGATGTAGCAAGTGCGTACAAAAACGGCTGTAAATATCCGAATTGAAATAACATTTTAGCAGCTTTGGCTTTAGATATATCGCCATTAGTCGCAGATATAATTGCATCGCCGCACATTCTAACATACTGTTGCGGTGAATTTTTAAATGCTATAAATAGTTTCCCAATTGGGTTTCTTGTCATTTCAACTTGAAAGTTTGATAATGACGATACGGCCGAAGATTGTTGGCTTCGATTGGTTGATAGAATAAATTGTTTAATTGCTTCTTCTTCGCTTAATCCTTGTGAAATTTGATAATCAATATACGGTTTTCCGCCAAAGATAATTGCTCCGATATCGCCCATTTTAACAAACACTGTGCAAAGGTCTTTTAATTTTTTGCTCAATGCAAAGGCCGAATTTTCTATCTGTGCTTTTAAAAATTCATTTGAAAAATTCCCTTCGTACCTTGCTTTTAAATAAGGAATTTTCATCATATAATCAATTGTTTCTTTTGGATTAGCAAGTGCTTTTATAAAACCTTTTTGCCAATCCCAATAAGGCATATCAACGGCATAATTGTTGGCCGATAATAATTGCTTTAATCCTACAATCGGTTTTATTGCAACGTTCGCTTGAATCCAATTGCCCGTGATGTTATCTAAAATTTTACTCATTCCGTTAAATACCGGAGCTTCTTTTTTATAGGTAACGTTCATTAAAGCCTGCTCTAATGTCGAATAAACATCTTTTCCAAACTTATTAATAATTACCCGTTTAAGGTCATTATCCTTAAACCTCAAATTCGCCTTATCAAGAGCATCCGACATAAAAGCAAATTTTGAAACCCCTTCAATATGGTTATATAAAATTGCAACCGGGTTGTGAAAATCCATAGGCACGGTTTCTGATTGTGCCCTTTGCTTTGTGAATGAATTATTTAACGATTTAGAAGAATAATCATTGTATAAGTCAACTTCGCTTCCTCTCTCCGGAGTTGATGGAAAATAACAACTTACCTTCGGTAAATCAAGCCCGTATTTATTTATAAATGCCTTATTTACCATATTATAAAAACTTTGAGCCGTTTCCATCATCAACTCTGCAAGTTTAACATCTTGAATAGACAGCTCATCAAACATACTTTCAAGAGTATTTTCGCCAAATTGGTTAATAAGTCTTTTTTCTAAGGTTTCATTTTTTGACCAAATATACGCTTGAATTATATCCATCTTGGTCAATTCTCTATCAATATTTCTTGTTTTTACAAGTTCTCCCTTTTCGTCATATTTTCTTCTGATTTCGGGATATGTAAATTTTTGGCCCAAATATTCAATAATCTTTTTATCCCATAACCAACTCGGCAGATTATAGATTTTTGCAACTTCATTTTCAAACTTTGCTTTAACCTTATATTGCCAAGCTTGTGCCTGTGTCTCTGCATATAAAATTTCTGATGCATACTTTTCTTTTATCTTTTTGTTGAATATCGCATTAATCGTACTTTCAAGGTTGCCAACCCAACTAACGTAATTCTTTGTGAATACTCCTGCTTTGTTTTTCTTTTCAACAATCTTAATTAATTCATCTATATCTTTTGTTTCATCAAGCTTTTCCATTAAATCAAGCTCTGATTTAGCGGATTTTCCGATAAACTTAATCTTCATTATCTCATCATATAATTCTTTCATAAGCTCCGTATCAGCATAGGTTCTTCCGTCCGCTTTATAAGATAAGAATTTATTTATCAATTTATCTTTATAACTTAAACCGTTATCTTCTGCTGATATAAACTTGCTCATTTCAAGCCGTAAATCGTTTGCTTTTTCCGGTGTCAGTTTATCAAGTTCTCTTAATTCTTCAAATAACTTATTTGATTTATAATCGTATCTTCCAACCGTTCTTCCGTTCTTTTTAACATTCTTTGTTTTTTGAAGTTCAGCATGAATATCTCTTTCAAGATTTCTTCTTAGCTGTACATCTTCCATAGTTTTTGCTATATCCATAATTTCATCAATTCTTGCCATAAGCATAGAAGTTGATGAAATATCAAGAACATTTGCGGTTAATTTTGCTTTGTCATTGGGCTGCAAGAAGTTAAGGTTTTTCATTACGATTTTAACAAGTTCTTGATATTTTTCGTTTGAATTAATACCATATTGATTTTCAAGCTCCATCGCCCCTGCTAAAATCTTTCTTTTGGCCATATCAAATTTATTAAGGTTTTCGTTTCTTTCGATTAATCGTGTATCATAAATAAATTTGTTTTCATAATCTCCTTTAATTTCTCTATCAAGTCCTTCAACCCAATCATAAAAAGCTGATAGTGCTACATTTCTGTTTCCTTTTTCATATTCTTTAAGAAGCAATTTATACTGCAAATCTGCTTCATTGATTGCCTTTTCGTAATAACTTGCACGTTCATCAAGCTCATTTTCAAAATTAACACTTCCATAAGATTTATTTATGATAGTGTCTAATGCCTTTTCAACAAGTTTAAAATCGCCTTGTACTTCATCTGTATCTTCGTTTACTCCGGTATCAGAATAAAATTCTTTCCATTCTTCTCTTATTCCGCCCGATATCGTAATTTTATCTTCGACACTATCAAGATTTAATCTTATTGCATCACGTTTTTTTGCAAGTGCTAAACTGTCTGAATCGCTTTCAAATATAGATTTTAAATATTTAACGCTCTTTCCGGTTGCTTCCGATAATATTTGATAGCTTGCTTCTTTATGCCTTTTTGCATAATCATCAAGCTCTTTATCGCTCCTTACTTCAACTTTTCTTGTCTTTTCTTTTTTAGATAATTCTTTAACTCGCTTTAAGAGTTCGTTTGCCTGCCTTTGCTCCTGATAATACCCGTCATCAGCAAACATCTTATCAAACAATTCTTGAACTTCTTCGGATATATCCGCATCCGGAATATTAACAATATAGTTGTAAACTGATTTCAACCATTCTTTGAAGTTTTCAAAAACAGTTTTTAATTTGCTGTTCGGTGCTTTCCCTTTATATAAATAAGCTTCAAAGCTCCTTGCAAATTTTTCTTGTTGAGCAATTGTATATTCTCCGCCTGCATATCCAAGCCACTTGTTAAATGCGTTTAATTGTTCACGAGCTTCTTCGTTTACACTCGCTAATTCATTTAATCCGTTTAAAAATAAATGGCCTAGTTCGTGAAGTGCCGTGCTTGCATCAGAATTAGCCATAATAGTTATTACGTTTTTATCCTGTCCTTCCGTAAAATATCCGTAATATTCCCTTTCGGCCTGCTCCCTCTTTTCGTTATGTATTTCTTTTAAATCGTTATAGCTTCTTAAACTTTGCCTATCTTCTTCAATGATTTCACTCGGAAGCTCCTGATTATTCATAATGTAATAAGCGTTTAGCATAATATCAGATGCTTCATTTTCTTCATAATTATCGGGGTTTTCTGCAACATTAAAGGCATCTTCTAAAATATGCACTTTTGCCATAAGCTCCGATAATTTTGGGTCATTATCCGATAATGTGCCGATTTCTTCATAAAGTGAAGTCATTTTTTCCATAACTTCCGGATAAGTATATCCTGCAATACGTTTTTCATCATCGCCTTCTTCAAAGAAAGTTTTTGCAATATTCTTTTTATAGTTCTTATTTCTTTCAAGAAATTGAACAATTGTTCCGGATTTGTCTTTTCTTATCGGATTAATATCTACATTTATTTCCCTTCCGTTAACATCTGTTAGTTTAAGTCCTGCATCCGAGAACATATTAAAAGCATCATCTTCTCGCATAGTTCCGGAATATTCAACAAGAAAATCAAGATCAGAAGTATTCCTATTTTGTCCGGTGGAATAAGAACCATAAATTCTTATATCATCAATGTTAAATTCTTCTGCGGAAATATCATTTTCATCAAGAATATTTTGAATATCCCCTCTGATTCCATCGGTAATATTTTCAACGCTATCACCAAAGTTATTTTCAATATAAGAATTAACATCAAAATTCTGTGCTGATTGAAAGAAAGTTCTAATAGAATTATTTATTTCTTCGCTATCTTGTCCGTTTGTTCCTTGTTCTGTTCCTTGTTTCCGTTGTACACCGTTCCGTGCAACTGTTCCAATGTACCGTCTTTTAAAGACTGCATAATTATTTTGTGCCTTTGCCAAAATTCCGGAGTTAATATTTTCGATTTTTCGTCTTGCATTTTCCCCTGCTTCCCTTGCTTTTATTTCGTTTGCTTGATTAAAATATTCCGAATATAGCTTATTGTATTCATTGTATATTTCCAAACTTGTTGGGTCAAGTCCACTTATATAGTTTTGTGCTTGATATTCTGTTTTAAATTTTGATAAATCGTTAAGTATCTTATCAATAATTTCTTTGTGCTCGTCATAATATTCCCTTCTTGCTTCATTGGCTTTTGTACAGAAATTATACTTTCCTATAATCTCCCAATCTTTTTTACTCTTTTTCTTTTTAGCATATATTTTGTTAAATTCTTTTTCCTGTCTTGCGTGTTCCGCTTCGTGCGCAAGCACTTGAACAAACCTAACAAAATCATCACCAATGGCTTCAAAATTTATATAGATAATTGGTGAATCGTGTCTGCCTTTTGTTGTCGGATATGCTTCACCGTTTGGCAAGCTTTCAATATAATAATCTTGTGCAAATTTTAGTTCATTACTAAGCAGATTAAAGAAATCAAATTGTTTTGCTAAATCTTTAATCTTCTTTTTAGTCAAAATTGTTTTGATTTTATTAAACGCTTTGTTAAATGCCCTTAAATGGTTATTGCCTTTTTGATAATAAATATTCGGATTGCTTGAATCAAACGTTCCTTGATTATTTACGGATTTAATTTGATTTGAATTTGGCACTAAATAAATAATGCTATCATCATCATTTTTATCCGTATTCTCAATAATTATGCCGTCATAATTACCGTTTCTAAATTCTTCCTGAATTTGTTTATAATTATAATCGTAATATTCAACGGGTGTAGAATATCTTTTTTCACCGTTATACACACTCATTCCGTTGCTTGTATATTGAATATGCAATGGATTTTGAATACTTAAATAAGTTTCATAGACTTTGCCATTTCTTCTAAAACCATCTGTTCCTGCAAAATCAGCATAATCTTTTGCAGAATTTTGATAAGCTGATTTTTTATTTGTAAAGAAATTAAATCCTTTTGAAACCTCGCCATAAAGATTTTTATTTGAATCAAATATTTCAAATTCATTCGGTGAACCATGATAAACCACCAACGGTTTACCGCTTTCATCAACAACTTTACTATCTCCGAACCATTGTCTAAAATACTTGCTTTCAACTCCCTTTTCTTCCCATTCTCTTTTCGCATTTTCAATTTCAGAATTATCATTCACTCCTGCAACATTTGCACCCTGAAACATTGAAGCCGTTTGCTCAACCGGCACATCATATTGAACATCTAATTTATTAATCCATTCGTCAAATTTCTTTCTGCTTGCTTCGTCTTTGCTTCCGAAATTCTTAAAGAATTGGCCCATCAATTTTGAATTAGCAACCGCAACATCTTCACTCACTTTACCTTTTAACAGCGTATTATATGTTTTTTCTTCAATTTCCTGTTTTTCAAGTTCAACTTCTAATTCCTTATCTGATAGGTTTTCAAGATTTGCTTTTACTATGTTTTTATTTATTTCATTATTATCTATCGCATCCGGAACTGCTACAATTCCTTCTTTTATTTGTTCATTAAGTAATTGTTTCTTTTGGCCTTCCGTTGAATTTATTAAAACATCGCTTATTTCTTCTGCATCTGCTCCTGCTTCTGCCATATTTTTTGCAACGGCATATCCTGCCGCTGATAATCCTGCTCCTTGCAGAACAATTGTTCCTGCAATAACAGCCCATTCTTCCGGTGTCTTAAATATGGCTTTAACATAATTATCAAAGCTTCTTTCTTCGTTATCTATTCCAAAAGTTAATCTTAAAACATCTTCAAGTGCTTCTTCTCCCATTTCTTCAAGAAATCCGTCAAAATGAACTGTATCTTTAATCCATCCTGTTGATTTTCCGACAATCGGCAATCCTCTTAATGCTTCATATCTTTTTGATAATTCCGTTGTCGATTTTGACATAAAATTATTTAATGCCGGATTTTTTGAAAGCAATCTTCCGATTGCACCTCCGACAATATTTCCTGTCGGTTTTGCTAAAGCATTAGCAATCCCTCTTAAAGCTTCTCCGCCCGATAATTCCGTTAAATATGCAATATACAATCCCCCCAATGACTTCATCAATGCAGTTGAAGGTTTTTCGCTTGATTCTTGAAAAATCATATTTCCGCTATCAGTTAGCTTTGCTTCGTTTCCCAACATTCTTTCTTGATATTCCGGAAATAATCTTAAAGGTGTATTAACGGCCGTCATTACCGCCGAACCTAAAATTCCGTTTGTGCCAAGTTCTGCTGTTTTTGCTAACCCCTTTGCAATCCCTGTTGTAGCACCTAATTCTTTTGCCCCGAGATATGTTTTCAATCCTGCATTTTCAGCTAATGCTCCGACACCTAATCCTTTAAGTGCTGCTCCGCCCACAATAAAATCTGCTGAAAAGCCAAGCGATTTTCCAAGCCCTTCTCCAATTTTTCCGCCGATTGAATATCCTCTAATTTGTTTTTCTTTTTCAGCTTCATAATGTTGATTGATAAAATCCAATTCATCTTTATAAATCGGCTTATCTTCAATCATTTTTTGCTTAATTTCTCTGATTTTTTTATCATCAAAACCTTTGGCAAAACTTCCGACTGCCGTACCTTCGGGAAGCGAAGTTCTAAAACTTTCAAGAAAACCAATTTTTTTGGTTAAATCAACATTATCATATATAATTTCGCCTGTTCGGCTAACTCCTGCTATCCGAGTTCTTGTATTTGGCGCTCCGACATTTTGATTATAAGCATTTTGAGAAAATCTTGTTTCGCTATCTTTTATATTACTTTGCGCCACTCTGTCAAAAAACGCATCAACTCTTTCATTAAATGTTGCCGTACCTTCATTTACTCTTTTATTTCTTTCGGCTCTTTTTTGATTAATTTCATCCTGTTTTCTTTTGAAGTTTTCCTGTGCGATAATCTGCGATGGGCGAAGAATAACATTATCATATTTTCCGCTAAATTCAAACGCTTCCCTTTTTGCCCCTTCATAAATCTGAATTGGCCCCATTTTTTCATATTGTTTTGCTCTGTCCGGATCATCTTCTGTTAAAACTTCTTTAATTGTTTTTTCTCGTTTTGGTGCTAAATTGTAGCCCATACCCTGCAAGTCTTTATCCATTTGATTAAATAAATCTTCATCTGTTGTATTTCTTGAAACAGAATTGGTTATGTTTTCGTTTCTCATATATTTTGCAGGATTATCAAGCATGTCTTTTTGTTGTTCAGTTAAAAGCATTTATATTAAACCCCTTGATTGTAAATAGCTATTAGCTTGTTGCTGTGTATATCCCTTCGCCAAAAGAGCATTTTTAATTGCAACAACATCAATTGCATTATCTTTTTTCAAAGTAATATGGACGTGGTTTGTGTGGTTTGTACCTAATTTTTTATCAATACCTTCTTTATTGGTATCTTGAATTTTATAGCCATAGGCCTTACCGTATTTTTTCATTACGGTATTTATAATTTGTTTCCCGTCATCATCGGCTGATGATATTGCAATTTTTTCAACGTCAGGTCTTTGAATTATGTTTTCAATAAGATTTATCTTTTGTGTTACATTTAGCATCTTGTTATCGGTTGTTCGATAACTTATATCTAAGGCCCTGCCTTCGCTATGCCGTGATGTATATTTTCCGTTTGCAGGTCTATATCTATCCGTTACTTTTAGCTTTGCTCCAACGATTTTTGATAACTCCGGAATATAATTATCCGCAAAATTGGTTAAAGTTATTTGTTCGTTTGCCCTTGCCTGTGTATTAAGTAGAGCTTGTTGTTTTATTTCTTCGTAATTTTGCTTAGAACTTTCAATTCCGTATTGTCTTACCCATTTATTAACCGTGTCGTTATCGGGCATATCTCCATTATGTCTTGATTGATAATAGCTTATGTCGTTTGCCAACTTTTGATAGATTTCTCCGTTTCTTTTTACAGCACGTTCAATCTGCTTATAGGTATTTTTGTTTTGACCAATACTTTGAAGTATTTTTTCTTTTTCAATATCGGTTGCTTTTTCGCCTGTTCTTTCTTCAAAAGCTCTTAAAAGTTTTTGATATTCTCCAAAGATTTTTGTGTAGTCTCCTTTTGTTCCCGTTACGGATTCAATATATTTTTTTGTTGAATTATTATCTTTTAAAACCGTATAGAATTTTCCTTCCGCAATATCTTGTTGACGTTTTGTTAATTCGTCATAATCCTTTTGAGATAAGGACATTCGATATAAGCTTAAATCAATTCCCTTAAATCTTTGAGCATCATAATTTGCCATATAATGTAGATTTGTTTTTGTTTGTTCATCGGTTCGGATATCTCCGGTTTGATTAAAATAATCTATCTGATTTACTGCATGCAAATAATAATCGCCTTCTAATCCATCCGGAATATCATCGCTTGTTATTTCTTGATTATTTTTATATTTTTCAACAGCATTATTTATAAATTCGTTATATATATCCGCCTGTTCGTGTCTTTTTAGGTTTCTTAGCTGCATAAGGTTTTTTTCAACTGCATCTCTTGTCTGATAATCTTTAATTTTTTCAACTTCTGCGTTTGCCTTTTCAACCGGTAATGTCATAAGATAGTTGGCCGTTTCCCTAGCCGTATAATTTAGCTCGTTATCTTTTACTTTACCAATCAAAACAGGCAACTTATCTGCATTAAAATAATTTTTATATTTATTAAAAAATTCTCCTGCCGAAAGCGAACCTTCCGATAATTTTGCCGAAAGCACATTTTCTAAGAAATTCTCTGTGTATTTTTTCTTCATAGCATCGGTTGTTGCTCTATCAAGATGTTGCAATTCTCCTTGCCACTCAATAACCTTTAAACCGTTAGCAAGGGAAGAATTAATTACGTTTTGGTCATTTCTTGAATTAACAGCATCATTCATATAATTGCTAAGACTTTCAGAAGCTACATTATTTGACCATTCAACCCCTTGCTTATAATCATGAGCGTACATCTGATTCATAATAGGTTGTCTCATTTGTGTCAGAGAATATTGAATTTTCTGTTTGTTCTTTGGTGAAAGTCCGGCATTTTCAATAAAATCATTCATCGTTTTATCGTAATCAGCTAAAAGACCTTCGGATAAACCGTAAGCATCTTTTCCTGTTTTATAGAAATATCCGTTTTCTTTATCTAATAAATTCTTCTGTACCCACTCGCTTGATAAATTCTTAGCTTCAAGAAATTTAGTATCGTCAATTCTATCCTTGATTCTCATCATATCATCAGCAAATTCAACTGCGGAATTACCTAAATTCCCTACTGCCTTGCTGACATTTTCACCAAACATATCACCATTTAACTGTGCTCTTTTATATGGTGTTGGAGTTAAATTACTTCCGACCCCTCTTTGATAAATTGGAACTTGTGGCATTATTCTAATCCTTTTACATTTCTTTTCTTATAAAACAATTCAAATTGCTCCGGTATTTCTTTTGATTTAATAAATTTAAAACCCATTTTTTTAAGCCAAATTTTTGCCAAATAATTCTTTTCAAAAATATAGTTGTAAATAAACCAATTTTCTTTTTCGATTTTAATCAATTCTTCTTTGATTTTTTTAAGTGCAAAATGCCTGTGATTAACAATTTCATCCGTACTTAAAAGCCATATAACGACTGCACCTTTTTCTTCCGTCGGCTCAAATCCGCCCATAGCATAAGGTAAATTATTATCATCCTTTGCAAGATAAAAAGTGCCGTTTGAATTTAAAATATTTTCAAGAATTTTATCAACATAGTTTTTGCCGATACTCGTTTTAGCTTCAAGTTTATCTTCCGCTCTTAAATTGCTTAAAATATAGAGTATATCATCACTATCTTTATTACTGGTTATCATTTATATCTTCAATATTAACTATCGCACTAATGCTTGTAACCGTTAGCGGAAGCGGATATTTCTGAACAATTTTAACTGTCGCAAATTCTTTTGGCTCGTTTAAAGGTGTTGCCTTTTTTGAGCCGGTATAAAGATAACCTGCATCATTTATGCTATCCAAACTTCTTGGCATCTGTTCAAAAAATCCCATATTGGATTCAACAAAGAAATCTTCTCTCGAATTTAAAACATTAACTGAAACTGCACTTATTGACTTTTTAAGGCCATGCGTATTTTCGCCTTCAACCCCAAGTGTTTCCATCTCAAAATTATACGGAAGTCCGATTGTTATGATTTTAGCAGCATAAGGTAAAGTCAATGTTCCGTTGTTTTCAACTGTTAAATTTTCAACAACTCCGCCATCCAATAATGCCGTTACCGTTTTTCCTGCCAAGTGTTGAAGTCCTGATACAGTACTAACGGCTTCGCTAAATTCTTTTGTTAATGAGCAATCAAGAAATATTCCGTATTTAGCATTTTTTACAATCCTTGTTTTTTGTCGTTCAATAAATTTAACACTATCTCTTTCAATAACAAAATAGGTTATATCTTCTTGACCTTCTCTAACGGTTGTTGCTGAAATAAATTTTCCTTGTGTTTCCCATTTAGCCCACCCGAATATTTGTTGGTCTTTATTATACGTTAATACTGCCATTGTGCCG
>Ga0265301_10001120_pt1 | contig 36273 bp, 68 predicted proteins | sample AusTroGonzalo_MG_2_FD_193488 | JGI IMG/M metagenome (GOLD analysis project Ga0265301, IMG submission 193488) | Bovine rumen microbial communities from tropical cattle in Woodstock, Queensland, Australia - Gonzalo_04 | ecosystem: Host-associated > Mammals > Digestive system > Stomach > Rumen ...
TGTTCTTTTCTCCATATAAAATACATAATGCTTTTTAGATAACTTTATTAATAACATATTTATCATTTTATCTATGTTCATTTTTGTTTCCTTTTTGAAATAGCAATTGCCCTACCTTGTTTAAGTGCTTTCTTTTTAGATTTATATACTTTACCTGTTTTACCCCATTTATATCCACCTTTAACTTTTCTTACAGGCATATTACCACCTCTACTTTATTATAGCATACTTTTTAAATTATACAAACGCCCATAACTCAGTATAAGTTATATCATTGTTAAGATATTCCCATAATTTATCTTTTTTCCAATTCTCTTTTGCACCAAAGTTTAAACTATATATTTGTTTTTTTATTTGGATCATTTTTTCAAAATACTTTCTATTACCACCAAGCACACAAAAAGAGGACATAATGCCCTCATATTTTTCTTTAATACAACTAATATAATACAAACATTCTTTGTAACTCCAACTTGAATTAATCTCCATTTACAACCTCAATCTCTACATATTCTTTTTCATCTTTTACCGCTTTGTAATTAATCTCGTTGATATGTTTTATATTATCATTTTCTAATATTCCTAATATCTGCATTGCATCTAATATAGATTTGCAACTTTTACCATCTAAATCACTATTGCTATTTGCTATATGCCATATAAAATTAATTTTTACAGGGTATTTATCAATTTTAGGCATTTGTCTTATAAACCAACTTATTTGTTGCATCTCTTTTCTTTTGTGACTATTTGCTAAATACTTGTTTGTTCTACATTGCTTTATAATATCATTCCAATTATCTAGTTTTAAATCAATTTTTATCATTTATAAGCACCATTGAATAGATAATTTTATTTTTTATTACTTACAGAAAGGTGTGAATAAAATATAATATAACAATTTAAAAAGCCATTTTACTTATCTACTCAATGCAACCTATAAAGATTGCACTTGAATAAAAAATGTAATAGGGGTTTGAGTTGTTCACTCAATTATATGATACTACACTTTGTTGCTTTTTGTCAACTTGATTATTTTTTATCTACTTTAATACATAAATATATTACTGCACCTATTAAAAATCCAAATAAATAACTTTCCATTAATCCTTCCACCTATCATTCATTTTTCCTATATTCTTATATGCTTTCTTTAATGTCTTGCCAATATGTTTGGCTTGTACTTCTTCATAATCAGGGTGTTGTTTTAGGATCTCTAGTAAATGTTCTAAAGTTTCTTTTTCGTATATGTATTCTCCATTCTCATCTTTTACTTTTATATCATAGTTCCATACATATTCAGTTTTCATTTATTCCATCCTAATTCCTCTACTTGTTTATTTATGGCTTGTAATAATTCTAACGATATATTACTTCTATGTGATGTAATATGCTCAATTGCTCTTTTAATACCTTTACATTTATAAATATCAATAGTTTTATCTTCTAAATTAAACACTATTTCTTGCCACTCATCATTACAATCTTCTTTCCCTCTATAAACCAAGTTTTTAGTTAATGTATAAGTAGCATTACTATTGTTAGTAAAATCATATTGCAATATTTCAAACATCTCTTTTGCTGTCATTTATTTATTCTCCTTATCTAATATTTCTAAAATACCATTTATTTCTTCTTCACCTAACCCTATATAAGTTTCTCCATAACAATCAGTGCCTTCTTTATTTTCTTCTATATATTCTCTTACTTCTTTTATGATAGAGTGTAGTCTTTCTATTTCTTCTTGTTGCTCTTTTATTGCATTTATACAATCTATTGTTTTTACATCCCACCCTAAATCATTAAAAAATATCTTATGTTCACCACTATCTATTTTATTTTGCAAATATTCTAATAAATCTTTTAAAGTTTCACTCACTCTTTATCACTTCCTTTTAGTTCTTCTATTTCTTCACTATATTTAATATTTAATTCCATTTGATAATCACTTTTAATGTCTTTCTTCATCATTTATTACCTCGTTTTAAATATTCCTACAATTATAAATGAAAGTATAATTAATAATTCAGTTATAACAAAGCATAAAATATAAGCAATTTGTCCTTTTTTTTCATCACTTAATTTATTCCACCATTTATACATTATTAACACCACTCTTTAATTCCTTTAGTTTATCTAAAATACATTTATCTTCATTTGCCATAGCAACAATTTCATCATTAAAATCATCTTTCCACTCAAGCCATTGTTGTTCTAAATGACTTTCTAATTCATTTATGATATTATTTAATCTTTCATTATCTCGTTCTACTGCATTAAATCTATTACTCCACCATACACTACTATCATTTAGTTCTTTTATCTCGGCTTTTAGTTCTTCTATTTCTTGTTTGTAATCAGTAATTTTATTTATTAATATTCTTAATTGGTGCTTTTGTTTTTTCATTTTAATTAATAATTTTTCATAATCATTCATTTTCGTCAATTCCTTGTAATACATCAAACACTTCATCCCAACTTTCTAATTGCTCTTTATCATTTTCGTGATAGCAATAATTTATTCTTTCGTTTGCTATTCCTGTTGCTTTATCTATTCTTGCTTTTAGTCTTTCTATTTCTTTGTCTTGTTCTTTTAATCTTTTCCATATTATCTTTTGGTCTTTATATGTTATTTCACTTGTATAATCTTCGTGTGGTTCTAATGAAGTTGTTTCTAAATAATCAAATATATCTGGTTCTATATTCACTCTTTATCACTTCCTAAAATATCAATAATTTTTATTGAAGTTCTAAAAACAACAGGGCTATCATCAAATACATTAATGCCTGCATCATAACCGAATAAAGTGTTTATTCCACTTAATTCTAATGAATTATCTCCATAAAACTTATTAAAATTACTTACCATCAAATTCAAAATATCTTTGCTTATTAATATTTCATCAATTTTATAATTTTTCTTTTCTAATTCTATAATTGCTTTTCTTATATCTTCTATCACTCTTTATCACTTCCTTGTAATATCTTAATAAACTTATCTCTTGTCTTTCTAGGTATTCCTAAATTACCATTTCCTATGTATTCTATTGCTTTATCTATTATGTTATTAAGTCTATTATTATCTTCATTTATTCGTGTTGATATATCTTGCCATTCTTTTGCCTTTTCTTTCAGTTTATGATTTTCTTGTATTAGTTTCATATTTTCTTCTAGTGTTGCTTTGTATTCGTTATAATCTACATCTATCATTCTTGTTCTCCTTTTTTAATAATTCCATTTAATATAAGTATTAAATCATCACCACTTACTAAGCCGTATAATTCTCTTGGCTCAACACACATTTCTTCTTGAATATAATCTTTTGCAGTATTTATTATGTTATTTAGTCTTTCTATTTCTTTATCTTTTGCATTTAGTTGTGCTGATAAATTACCTAATTGGTCATCATATACACTTTCAGGTGATAAAAAGCCACCATTTCTTTTATTCCAATCTATCACTATTTATCACTTCCTAAAATATTTTATAGCCATTATCTAATAACCATTGTTTGCTTTCTTCTTGCATTTTTGTTGGTATTCCTCTTGTTATATTTGCTCTCATTTTATGTATCATTATTTCAAATACTTCATTGTTAGGGGCTTGTGGTGTATGATATTTTTTGCAAAACTTTTCATAATCTTCATACTTACCACTTATTGCTACTTTATCTCTTTCTTCTAACCATTGGTCAAATTCTCTATTTGTCATTTATTACCACCTCTTAACCTGTATAGCCCCATATAAAATGGTTTATTTGATATGCTATTCTCCAACCTAGCCATATAAAGAATAGTGTTATTATTATGAATATTATTAATTCTTTAATGCTTTGTTTCATTTATTCTTCATCACTTTCTATAAAATCAAAAATATTTGTTTGGTTTTCTTTTTTTTCTTTTAAATTGCATACATATTCAATTCTTGCTTTTGCTATTGGCAAATATTCTTCTGTTAGTTCTATACCAATATATTTGTAATTTTTATTTCTTTCTCTATTTTCATACATTACTGCTTTACCTGTGCTACCACTACCATTAAAAGGATCTAGTATAATTGCACCATTTGGGCTTACTAATCTAACTAAATATTGCATTAATTCAGTAGGTTTTACAGTAGGGTGCGTGTTCTTTCTTAAATTACCACTCCTATTTTGAGGCATATTAGCACTTGCTAATTCTGGATTTCTATCACACATTGTATTCTTTTCTTCAAAATCATCTAATCCTTCGTCTCTATCTTTCTTACTTGCTTTCGCACAATAGAAATATCTTGAAGCAGAACCACTATCATTATGCCCTCTTGGTGTTATACCTGTTCTTCCTAAACTAAATGTATTTTGTTTTATATCTTTATCTTCACTTACTCTTACTTGACTTTTAGTATTAGGAAATCCACCACATACTTCATCAAAATCAGTTTCATCATAAGTTAATATTGTATTTGCAGGGAAACGGCCTAATTTATAACTATCACTCATAGTTCCTGTTGTATATTGTTTTTCTTGTTGTGAATAAATACTACCATTTTCACAAGGTTTTCTATATAAATCATCTTGTGTTTCTACTCTACACTCATCAATATTTATTCCACCAACACCATACTCTATTACATTATCTACTAAACTACCTTTAAATGGTTTTCTTGCTACTATAATTGGTTCAAATGATGGTTTTAATGCAGTTCCCCAACCTTGCCACTCATTTTGTGCAATTCTTTCTTCATATTCTTGTTTCATTGAATTATCTTTGCCATTATTACAATTATAACAACCACTACCACTATTTGTTGCTTTTCCATCAGTTTTTATAATACCTGTCCTATTGTCAACACCATTTTTCTTATCTATTGCAAGCCCTATATTCATACTTTTAGGGAAGCCACTACCATATAACCACATAATAATGTCTCTTATTTCAAATCCTGCATCCTCAATAGCACAGGCAATTCTATGAAAAGTCCTACTCCCACCAAAGGCTAATAAATAGCCACCTGATTTTAATACTTTATAACATTTTTGCCAAGTTTCTTTTTGGAATGCTATACCTGAATTGTCCCAACCTTTACCCATAAAATTTAATTCGTATGGTGGGTCTGTTATAATACTATCTATTGTTTCAGGTTCTATTACTCCTAACATATCTAACATATTGCCTTGATATAATTTGTAATTTTTGTTTTGACTAAATAATTTCATTTATTCTCCTTCGCTTTTAAGATAATCTATTATTTCATTGATTTTAAATCTATTTTCCATTATGTATCTATAAACATCTTCTCTAACATCATTTCTATTTATTGTAAAATCTAATTTTTCTATCTTCTTATTTTCTTCTAGTATTTCTACTTCTTCATTTAAAGAACTATAACCAATATAATGCTCAAAACAATAATCATCATCATCACTTATATAATCAACAAAGTTTTCAATAGCATTTCTTTTTGAAATATATATTTTATTATTCCATTTTATCTTTTTAGGTAGTTCTTCATTGTTTGCTATTTTGTTTAATAAATCTATTACTTTCATTTACTTATTCTCCTTATCTAATATTTCCAATAATTCATATAAATTACTACCATCAAAAGTATGCGTTAAATAATACTCCCCAGTATCTTCATCTATATAGAAATATTCTTTTATATATTCTATTGATTTATCTATTCTATTTAAATATTCATTTCGCCATAAATTTTGATACTCTACTTGTTCTTGTAAATCTTTTATTTCTTCATTCGCTTTATTTAGTTCTTCTTTTAATTCCACATTTTCTTTTAATAGTTTTATTGCAGTATCTTCATTTTCACTTACTTGTTTTGTTATAGTCTTTATTACTTTATCTTGCTCTTCAACAATGTTAATTAAATCTCTATATGCTATTCTTTGCTCTACCCTTAATGATCCCCATTTCCCATAATCAACATCTCCAAATTGGGGGCATTTTATATTTTCTTTTATTTCTTCTATGCTAATCATTACTTTTTACCTCTTAATAATTCTGTTATTAAATAACTTAATTCTATATTTTCTTTTGTTATTTTTTTATTAATTCTATGTAGTATTCTTAATTCGTTTTTTGCTTTTTCTAGTTCTTTTTTTAGTTCTAATATATCTGCTTTTTCTTCTTTAAGTTCTTTATATTTTAATAACAACTTTTGATAATCACTCATACTGCAACACCAACTTTAATGTTTTTATTGCTAGATCTATTTTTGCTTCTTTGTTATATTGTTTTTCAAAATGTGCTTGTATCTTCATTCTTGTTAATAGTTCTAATGTATCTTCTAACATAATTCCTCCGTTAAATATAATTCTTACCATATCTTTGTATAAAATCTTCTATTGTTTTGTTATAAACTTCAAGCCATTTCCTCTCCATTGATTGCTTTAATTGTAAATCTAATTGTTTGTTAAAATGAACACCTTGATTACTCATATTATGATGTGTAGCACATAAATAGACACAACACCCATCTTGAATTGATTTACTTCTATTCTTACCAAAATATACTTCGTGTATATGAACTATTTTGTTGCCACACACATAACATTGTTTAGTTTCTTGTAATATACTAAACCTGTTCACTTGAATATTCCTTGTTAATTTGTTCTTGTAGTATTTTAATTGTTAACTTTGTAGCATTAATACTTTCTAAATTGGCTTTATATATTGCCTCTTTAGATATTTCTTCAAACTTTAGTCTTGCTATTTCAGGCTTTCCTCTTGCTATATCTCCCGCAAGTGTTATGGCATACCCTTCATCTTTTAGTTTTAAAAGTTCTTTTGCTAATGCTACCCTGTAATTTGTATATGCTTGAGCATACTCTCTTCCTGTTTTTGTTAATTCTTTGATAGTTGCGTCAAGTATTTTAATTTTATATTGTAATTCATTATAAATGTCCATTTAATCACCTCTTAATAAAATGGTAAATCATCAGGTTCTATTGTTACTTCTTTTGCACTACTAAAATTATCTACTGATTTTTGTTGTTCTTCAACTTTTTCAAACTCATTAATAAACAAATATACAAATGTTTTCTTATCTACTTTGTAGAAGTCTAGCCAAGCATTCTTAATCTTTATTTTTGCTTTATTGTCTAATTCAACATCTTTTTTAAATCTACAAGGCATATACCCGTTTTCATATGAGCCATCTTCTTTTTTCTTAGATAATCCTATGCTATATGATACCTTGTTATTTACTGTATTTTTATATATTAATTTTACTTTATCATCAATTACATTCATTATTTCTCACCTACTATTTTCTTTAATTGTTCTATTGTTAAATCTCTTAAATCATCTACTTCATACTTTTCTTTGATAGTATCAATATCTAAATCTAATTCATTAAACTTATACATTAATTCTGTTTTTTCTTTTTGTTCTTCTATTGAAGGTATTACTAATCCTGTTGCTAATCTTATAATGTCTAACAATCTTTTATCTTGTGTATTGTTGATAATCCAATCAACATATTTTGGGTCTTCCTTAAATACATCTTTTAACAATTTGTCTTTATGTTTACCAAACTTTAATGTATAATTATCTGCTTCTTCTTGTGTTATTGGTTGATTGTTAATTGCGTTTGCTACTTCTTCGGCACTTGCTACTGATACATCAATTCCAAATCCGCACATACCTAATGCCCTACCAACCGCACTTGTTTCACAATTCTCAATATAAGAAGTTGAATTAATGAAGTTGCTATCTTCTTTTTCATAAGCGGTTCCAGTACCTAATAATTGCCCTTTTTCATTCATTATCTCCGCTCTAAAGATACAAACCCCATTCTCATTGCTAAGTAATTGAGTTTCAATAATTCCTTGAGGGTAAACCATTCTAAATGCTTTTATTCTTTGGTTTACTTCGGCATATTCTTTACCTTTAATGTCTGTTGTTTTAATTTGTTCATTTGCTATTGCTAAATCTAAATACTTCATATTAACCACCTAACTAAAATCCTTTTCACTTATACCATATTCTTCATAATAATTTCTTGGTATTTGTTTGTAATTTTCACTTACATTTTCTTTGTAATCTTCAAATTGTTCTTGTATATAATCATAAGCACCTATCAATTCTTCTATCATACTATTTATCTTTTCTTCACTATACACATATACATATTCATCATCAGGATCTTTTTTATAATCCACTTCAAAATCAGTTAATGTTATCTTTTTTAATTTTTCATATAAGTCTTTATATATTTTCATTTTTTTCTCCTATTCTATTTTTTATTTCATTTAATCTATATTCTTTTTCAAGTTCAGGTGTAGCAAATACATATCTATTACACCAAGTGCATAATTCTTTGCCATATTTGTTTGTTACTAATACACTATGCCCACATTTGCATTTTACTCTATTATGTCTATAAAATGTTGCTAGTTTTTCAATTTCTTTATAACTTTTCATATTTTTAAAAATTACTTAATATACCATCTAGTTCTTCTTGTTCTTGTATAGTAATATTTTCCCTTTCTATATTTTTGTTAAACCAATGTGGTAAATCCTCGTCTTTGTGGTTACGTTCCCACGTTCTTACACTGGCTTTCCAATCCTTCATTTTATTCTTTCCTACATACCACCCCTTACTTTCGTAAAAATCAATAAATCTTTGTGGATCAACTTCATTGTTACGTTCTTTGCAATATTCTTTAACTTCATCTAATGTTGGCTTTTTAAAACTTTCTTTTATTATATTTTCTTTATTATTTATATTTTTATTTATTATATTATTATTTATGTTTAGTTTTTTCACTTTTAATTGTTTAGTTTTTTCACTTTTAATTGTTAAGTTTTTTAACAATTTAATATTAAGTTTTTTAACTATTGCATCTTCATTGATTTTTACGTATCTTTTAGGTGGTAATCCTTTAATCACTACTTCAACCAAACCCATATCTTGTAATACTTTTAAAGCCTTTCTTTGCTGATAAGCAGTTAATGTAGTATTTTGCTCTACCATATCTAATGTGCTATAAAAGTATTCATTTTCTAATTTATCTTGGCCTTCCCAATACTCATATTCACTTGCTAATTCACCAAGCATTATAGTTTCTTCTAATCCAATTATTTTGATCAATTGTTTATTTACTGTTATGTAATTTTTGTTTGCTAATAGTTGAAGTATTCCCATTGCTATACCTCAACAAAATAATCTTCTATTTTTCCATCTTGTACGCAATCAACAATATTCTTTGCTAATAATTTTGAACAAGGCATTTTGCCATTTAAGACATTGCTTAAATGAACTTCAGTACAAACAACAATATTATTGTTTGTTAAGTATCTCATCGTTCTACCTTGTAAAATATCTTTTTTCTTTTCTTTTTTAAATAATAACATCAAATCATCTCCTTTACTAAATTATAACATACAATTATCCAATTTTAAAGTAATTTTATTTTAATCTATCAATCAGTATTTCATATCTTTCTATCTGCTTTTGCAATTTTTCTATTCCAAAAACTCATTTTTTTATCCATCCTTTCATATTCGTTGTTTTTAGCACGATACACGCGTTTTAACATATTCTTGATTATTTATATTGATTTTTGCCTAACATCAAAATTTGACGCGTTTTTGTTAGTTTTAAGAGTATATTAATTACATTTGCTAACTTTAGTTCTTTTTTTGGCATTTTTGATGTCACTTTCTAAATGTTCAATAGATTGTTGTGCTATTTGTAGTTTCATTTTAAGATTATGTATTTCATCACTCTTTCTTGCATTTTCAATTACTTGTTTGTCATAATCTTTTTTAAGATATTCCCAAAACTTGATTTTTTTAAGCCAATTGATTTTCTTTCTATCTTTTAATCTTAAATAATTTCTATATTTCATTAATTCTTTTTCACTCATCTTATTTACCTTCTTTCTTATTCACTTAATCTTTTTGTTTCTTCTTGAACTTCTTTTGTATTTTCCCAATTTATTGATAATGTTCTAAATCTTCCATTCTTACCTGTAATAATTAGATCAGGATAGTATGTTGCTAATTCACTCATTCTTGCTGTTGCTTCATAGCCCACAAAATATTTACCATTTTGAAAATCTTTTGCAGTCCATTCCTTAACTTCTTTGTTATCTAACATTGCTTTTAAAATTGTGTCACATTGAGTTAAACCCATTATAACCACTCCTTTCTACCATATTTTATTATTAACATTAAATTGATTGTAAAAATTATACAAGCAACTAAATGTGATACCACAAATAATCCTAGATCATTAACTTCACTTGCCATTACTATAAATGCAAATACATTGATTATTGCTAATACATATAAAACCCATTTTTTAAAAACTAATCTTTTCATATTATTTTACCTCCTATAATTCATAAGTGTCCTTAACTTTACCACTTCTAGTACATTGACAAGTCCATACCCTACCATTATCTTGTCTTTCCATTACTTCAACTAAATAATCCCCTTCTTCATTTGGCCAATTATCTTCACAAAAAGCCACACCCAAGTCTAGGCCTTCAACCTCTTTTCCTTCATATTTTATAAATGTTTCTAATATTCTTTGTTCTAAATTTTTCATTTTAATCCTCCTTTTTGACTTTACGACCATAACTATTAAAAGTTATAGTCGTAAAATTCATTTCTACCTTTTGATATTGATAAACAACCTTCAACAATAAATCTACCTTTTACATTTGACCAATATGCTTTGTATATTCTTCCTTTTTCATCTCTTTCATAATTATATTCTTGATCATCTTGATTTACGCAATGTCCAACAAACCCACCTGGTATTATTTCAGGTTTCCAATTATCTTTTAATGTGGCTTTGTCCCTTTGAATTGTTAATGTATTCTTTGTTCTTGCAATAACTGTTCCTGCGTGTGCATCACTATATAAATGAATTGTTACACCATCACCAACTTCAATATTGTAATTGTTTATTGTTTGTATTTCTTTCTTTAATGTATCCTCTTTTCTACATAATTTGTGAAATTCATCATAGTTTGCTTTTTCACCATTCATTTCTTTTGCGTGTTCTTTTGTAAATTCTTCCTTTACTAATTGTTCAACTTGTTCTAATTCCTTTTTAACTTCTTCAATGTTTCTCATCTTAATCACCTTTTCCCTTTCATTTAAGACAATTATAATATACCACATTATTTTATATTTGTCTATACTTTTTTTAATTTTTTTTAATTTTGTGTAAAATAAAATAAAAACACTTATATTTTATAAGCATTTCTATAATAAAAAAAGATAGGCATTGCCTATCTAATTATTGCATCTTTGTCACAATATACTATGTTAGGATTTAATCTTGATGCGTAAATTTGGTATCTTCCATTTACTTCACCTTGAACTTCAACTTCAAAGTTACTCTTTGCAGGGTATCTATATCTTTGACCATATTGATTATAAAAAACAGTTCCTTGTTTTACTATTGCGTTAAATGGATAAACACCAACTTTAGTAACGTTGTCAAAATCTACATATACAATGTTTGGTCTAAATGTACTGCCATATACTTGGTATCTACCATTTATATCACCTAATACATCTACTTGTCTATCTGTACTTGCACCATTTTTATATCTATTACCATAGACATCATATAATGGGCTACCTTTATGTACTATTCCAACAAATGGATAATCATCAAGTGGTGGTGTTGGTGGTTCAGGCTGTGGATTTGCAGGGTTTATAATACAACCTAGATATTCAAAGTTGCTATTTAATCCCCAATTGCCATCACCTTTATATCTTGTATAGTTTCTAAAGTCAAAATGATTATAACCACTTTCACTTGTTAAAACACTACCATCGTCATTTATTTGTTCTACAACGGCAACGTGTCCTGCTAAACTACCTTTACCTTCCCATACCATTATTCCCCCTAAACAAGGTTCACTTTGATATGTAAGACCTATGCTTAAACCTCTATCAATAAAGTTTTCTGCATTGCAATTTAATTGTGGGTATCTCATTTCACCAATTATTTCATTAAATCTACCACAAGCCCAACCTACGCAATTGTCTAATACATTAAGCCCTTCTTGTGTTGGTTTCCCTTTGATACACCAAGAGTATCCTCCTACATCAGTTGTGTTGTAAAAAGGGTTCCCACTATTCGGTAATGTTGTCTGTGGTATCATCTTCTTCATCCCCACCTTCTATAACTTCATCAATATCTAGTTCGTTGAAATTATCTTGTGCTTCAAAATCTTCTTGTTTTAGTTCTTCTTCCATATTACTTTTCCTCCTTATTGTAATTGTAATTTGATATTCCTAAAATTGTTCCTAGCATTGTTATAAATGCAGTCCCAATAGTTAGAACAATGTTTGAATATTCATAGTTCAATGTATTTAATACAACACCTACGAATGTTAGGATTGCAGGTAATACTATTGCTACAATCCATTTAAGTACGTCATATACTTTATTATTTAATTTCATATCTTATTCTCCTTTTTTAAAGTTTCAAACTTATCGTGAACCCAACTATTCCCTTTCATCTCTACATACATATCATATTCTTCGTGTGCTCTTATTTTTTGTTCATTTGATAGATTACCAAATTCAGCCAAATACATAAAAGTAGTCAGATCACTCTTTAACCTTTCTCTTTTTTCATTTTCAAGTTCTTGATTAATAGGATCCAATAATTTTCTGATCCCTTTCATCAACATTCCGTAAAGAACACCTATGCCACCAAATAATGCTGTTAAAAATATTATTATATCTTTAATTTGTCCTAATGTGATCTCTTCCATTATTCAAACACCTTCAATGCCGTAACATCTAATATAAAAGGTTTATCATTATTCTCTTGCATAATATTAGTAGTAGGGTTGTAACTATTTAAGTTTTGTAAATTGTCTAATTGGTCTATTAATGTACTATCAGTAATTTCAGTATTTGTTGGTGTTGCTAGTACATAATATACTATTACATTATGATTTTCTATCCAAGTTATAAAACTAGCATAATTATTAGCAATTGTTTTATTTATTCTTACTCTAACTTGTCTTGAACCACTTGAAGATATAGTCATACCTACTATATCATTATTCCAAAGTGATGTTGTTTTATTTTCAAAATAAGTTGATAAACCAATGTTTGCTTCTTTTCCTATATTGTCAATAATAGATGTACCAAATAATATTGTATTTGTTAAAGACTGACCATCCCAAGAACCCCAACTTTCATCGCTGCTACCATCTAACACTACTTTCCCTATTTCTTCATGAAGATACCATTTATCAGTTTTATATATATAGTCTTGATAATCTCCTATTTTACATAGTTCTATTGGGGTTGTTCCATATTCACTATATGAATTGGCTTTACTGCCTACTTCGATTTGTATTGTGTCTAGTATTTGTTGTTCAGTTAATGTATCACTATTAGCCCAATATGTAACAACTAAATATTTTGCACTACTATCAGTTGTTATTGTTGTTGAAGTAACACCAGTGCTATTATAACCATAAACAATTTCATTTGTTACTGGCAAATTATATGTGTAACCTACTCTAAAATAAGAACTTGATATTTTTGATAAAGTATAAGTTGTATTTGGCTTACAAGCAATATACATTGTACTACTATTGTTTGATGAATTAAGTTCGTGATTATCACCACTTGATATATAACCATTGTAAATATTTGCGTGGTCTTTATCAAATAAATTCTCTACACCTAAACTTATTAATTGTGTTTGGCTTGTATAGGGTTCGTATGTTGTTGCAGTTGTTCCTTTTTCTAGTTGTATATTATTTAAAATAAAATAATCACTACTGCTTGCGTCAGTACCACCATTACCTCCACCTACATAAAACACTAATTTTTTGTTTGTACTATTTTCTGTGTCTACTGCAACAATTGGTGTATAACTTGTTGTACTTTCTTTTAAATTAAAAGATATTTCATAGTTTAAAGTTCCATCTATACCATTTATCTCAAAGTATCCTCTACTATATTTACCATTGTTGTAGTTAAACTTAACTTCATTTACATCACTTGTACTTGTTAATACAAGTCTTTGTGATGCGTTTGTTCTATATGTTGAAGTTTTATCTATTGCACTTATTCCAAAGCCAAACAAGTTCTTCCCACATATCTCTATTGTATTATCTCCACTTACTACATTAACATCTACTGGACTATCAGGTGTTGGCTCACTTGCTTGGCTTGTATTTCCTTTTAAGTCTATCTTCATTGGGGCTTCACTTGTATTGTTTAGGGTTAAGGTTTCTCCTGTTCCTGTTACTTTGGGTAATGTGTCATAGAAATCATCTAGTAATGGTGATATATTCTCTATGTTTTTATCTACATCTGTCAGATCCACGCCTAATTTATTAATACTCTTATATGCCTTATCTACGTTGTCATACATACTCTCTATTCTTGAGGCTATACTCATACGCCTTCACCTACATCTAATGTTTCTAATAGTGTTTCTACATTCCCAACTATATCATATACACATTTTGCACTTGGGTATTGTGTATCTGTTGAACTTGATGATATAGAAGTTACTTTGTTACTTGTACTTTCTAAACCTGATGTGTCAGTTGTACTATTTATTGTTAAATTGTCATCACTTTGAACTAATGTAATGTTTGTTCCTGCTACTAAGTTTAAATCTGCCATAAAGTATCATCTCCTTTTTTATATTATCTCTCTTTTTTCTTTTTTTGCAAAATTCTTCTCTTTTTCTTTAATTTGCGTTTTAATCTAAAATACTCAAGCCATTTATGTTCTTTTCTTGCTAATTGCATATCGGCTTTTATATATACTATTTCACGTTCTAATTGAAATTCCTCTTCTAATGTCATTATTTTAACCTCAAATATTGTAAGAAACCACCTGTACCTATTGCATAAGTAGCAGTTGTAGTACTATACGATGTTACTTTTACGATTGTGTTTGCCGATACGGTTGCTATATACGTCAATGTTCTATGTAATGTATAAACATAAGTATTAATTACACCATCAGTTCCAATAGCAGTGCTACCTATTTCCAAATATACCCATATATCTCTACCACTTTGACCATAATAGTTTACAGGAACGCTTATATTGAACAAATATGTTCCTGCAGTACTTATAGTTTTTGATACAAGCGTTTGTTTTACTGTAGTATTTAATGTTCCCGTAGCGTCAATAGTTGCCGTTGTTAACCCTGAACTAATATTATTTAAAGTTGATTTATCAGTTGAACTCATTAATCCGTTTGCGCTAGTTGTAGCAACACTTGTTATTATATCTTCGCCATTTTTTTGTAATTTGTTTTGAAATATAACAAAGTTTGGCTTACCTTTAGATAATCTATATGTTGTAGGTGGTGTTGCTTCTTTTAAACTATCAGTTACTTTGAACTCAATGTCATATATTTTTTGATAATCAAATAAATCACTTGAACCATTTGCAGTAAAAGTATAATTTGTTATTTCATAAGTGTTATTACTTAAAGATATACTTGCACTTGGTATTGTGTAATAAGTTTCAGGATAACTTCCACCACTTTCTTTATATCTCCATTGAACTGTTAATTCGTTTTGTTGACTACCAAAATTATCATTCCAAAAATTACCTTTAAACTTTGTTATTTTTGCTACTGAACCTGTTTGTGATGTTCTTCCTATTGTTGGACTATTATCAGTTGTTATAGAAACATAAGCAATTGTAGTTATTCCAACGCTTGCATTGTTACTTGATATATTTCTTGTATCAGTTGCTCTTATTCTTAAACTATCATAATTTAATTCAGTTTTATTACTAAATATTGCAGTTTGTGATGTAGCACTACCTGTATATGTTTTTGTTTCTATTGGTGTTTCAACACCACTTTTAACACCTATTAAACTTATTGTTTTAATTGGAGAACTATAACTATTTGTTGCAGTACAAGTTACTGATATTGTCGAGTAGTTATTAATATACTTATTTGTTACACCCGTTTTAGTATTTGTTGTGCTATCTATCGTAAATGTTGGCGTATTTAATGTTGTTTTTGCACTACTTTGATTAACATATACTGTTACACTTATTGCTTCACTACCAATAGACGTTCCATTGCTATAAGTAGTACAATTAATAGTCATTGTTCCACTTGTTGCATTAGGTATTTGCCCATAAAATGTTGTTGGTATAGTCCAAGATGTACTATCTCCTACATTTGTTGCTATTGTTCCACTTAAACCACCAAAACTATATGTTAAAATATGTGTAAATGTATTTGCTTTTCTATTAGTATTAATCGTAATAGATGAACCTATATTTGGTGTTCCTGTTATACTAGGTGTACTTTTTCTAGGTATTGTTGTTAAAGTCAAAGGTGCTTCTACTGTTGTAGTTGGTGGTACATAAGAGTTAGTTCCATTTTTACCCCAAGAAGTAAAAGCATAACCACTCATCGTTCCGTCATTGTTATGTTCTACGTCTATATAACCTGTTATTTGATACAATTGATCTTTAACACATTTTTTATATGTTGTAGTTGCACCTAAAACGTCCCCGTGTACACTATCGTGCCAATACACTTCTAGGTATTGGTCATCGTTTCCTTCAAAACCAATCCCATTACCTGTTATATCTGCTTCTAAATATAATCTTGATTTATTTGTTGATACATTTGTGCTTTCTTCTCTTACTGCTACTTCTATTACATAGTAATAAGTGTTACTAGCAGGTGCATAGACATTTTTATAATTACTTGCGTATGCCATTATTTACCTCCTTAACCTATATAGAAGAACCCTAAACCTTTACCATTGGTACTATCGTTTACAATTTCTATTCTCCAATCATCTAACCCTAAAAATCTTGTTAAGTATAAGTTTGCAACTCTAACAAGTGCTTCTTGTCTTTGTGTATCATATCCTGCAAATAAAAGTTCACTACTATTATCTTTATCAGTTACAGTAAATCCTGCTTGATTTATATTCGATGATGTCTTTGCACCCGTTTTGTTATAAGTCATTCCATCTTCATCTAATGTTGCAGAAGTTGATTGTAGAACTTGAACCCTTAAACCATTTTCATCAGTTCCGTCTATTATTTTGTTTATTTCAGTTTTTGTATATGTATCAGTTTGTAATGCCATTACTTGATTTGTTACGTTTGTAATATCACTTATACTTGCTTTTTCATCCATTTTGCTTAACATTTCTTGATAGTGTGTTTGTTCAGTTGATGTTAAGTTAGATGTTGTTTGTGTTAGTTGTTGTATTTGTGCATTTTGTTTATCTACTATGATGTATGCTTGATTTATCTTTTTGTCAGTATCACTTGCATATTTATATTCAGTTTCACTTTCAACTGGTTCATTTGCGTAAATTTTTTCGTTTACTCCGTTACCTATTGATAAATCACTATTTAATAAAATTGTTGAATAAATTTCACCAAAAGTTGATAAGATAAGACCATCAATTGGTTCTAAATAACTTAAGCCAACAGTGTTTACATCATAAGCATAATAACTAAAATCTTTAATGTAATTCCACATTTGATCTATAAAGTTATCTCTCCAATTTAATGACAGTGTTTGTAAATCACTGATTTTAAACTCATGTAATCCATTATTATCTATACTTGTATCATCTTTTCTAAAAATGTTATCACTACCACTTGCTCTTGAAAATACTAACGAATTAAAAAACACCTCATTTTTTATTTCTACTGATGTATCACACATATATTCTTCGTCAATATAAATATTGTTTTTATATCTAATTCTATTGTTGTTATAATATAAAGGATCATCATTATAGTTTACATAATAATAATTTGTTTTTGTTGTGTCTATTAATGTTGGATTTCCTTTGTCTACTAAAAACATACAACTTATTGTGCATAATTCATCTAACACATCGCGATAAGTCATGTGTGCTTTTGAAAATACATCTTCTTCTATTTGGCTTGTTGAATTAACAAATGTAGCAGGTATTCCATTTGTTGACCAACCTAATTTAGTAAATATAGCAACAAACATTTCTCTTACCGTACAAGGATACGTTATATCTGTATCAGTCAAATCATAATCAACCATACTATCAACAATTTTATCATAAGCAATTATTTGATAAGAGTTAGTATCTTTATTTAAAACTGGATCATCTCTTGTTTTGTAGGATCCTAAAGAAACATATTCAAAAGCATCATTAATATATACACCAAATTGTGGTTCTATTTCTGTCCCTTTTTCTATTGGTACATTAGTATCAATATTAACACTTTTTGCTACTGTTTTAAATAAACTCGAATTAAAAGACCTTTTTATATTATTTATATCATCACTTGTTATTTCATTTTGGCCTATTTTTATTTTTGCATCTATTGTCTTTGGTTGCTTTAATTGATTTTTAAAATCATTACTCACATTCTGCATTACAACCTCCTATATCTTGAAATAAATGATACATTAAATCCTTCATCTAAATTAGGTTGTTTACTATCAGTTGACCAATCACCTGTATATGTAGTCATTGTATAATTTTGTTGTTTTTCAGGGTCATAATAAGTGATACTTTGACTTTGTGCATTTAATAGTGGTGCAATTGTATCTAATTCAGTTTTATTTAATGGTTTGAAAGTGCATATTACTTTAGGAAATATATCAAAACTACCTACTACTGCTTTTGCTAAATTTCTACCACTATCTGCATCCCAAAGTTTATTAAAACCTGTATTTGCTTTTGTTAGATAATCTGCTAAATAAATTGTATGTGTTGTTCCACCTTTTGTATATGAAGCAACTAAACTATTTCTATTTATTATCATATCTATACACCTCTTCCATTTGTTGCAAAGTTTGTTTCTTCTTGTAATTTTCTTTGTTCTCTTGCTATTACTTTGCCATCTAGTGTTGTTGTATTTGTTAAGTTTACTACTAAATGTCTTGCTATTGATTGACCTATTAAATCCATACTTTGTTCATTATTCAAAGGAACTACACCTTCTGGTCCATTTGTTGCTTCCCCAACTAAAGGAACACCTCTACCTGGATTATATACAATACCACCTGTTGCTAATCTAAAGAACTTAAATGCGTTTGCTACTCCAACACTCATTACACCTGATATACCTGATAATGAACCAATTTTATTTATTGTATCTTGAAATTGTGAACCATCTGCTTTAATTGTTGCAGTTGCAGTTAAACCATTCATTTTACTCATTTCACCAACAACTTTTTCTCTTAAACTTGTCCAATAATTTTTTTGATTATTTGTTGTTTGTGATGCAACTTTATCTTCTTCTTTTAATGCTTGTATTTGGTTCCATAAATCTATTTCAGTTGCAAATACTTCTTTACCAAACATACTCATTTGTTTTGAGTTATCAGTTAGAAATACACCCAATTCGTCTTGTGTTTGATTAAGATAATCCATTGTTTCGTTGTATATCTTCATTTGGTCATCAGTTAATTTACCTTCATTTGCAAGTTTTTGTAGATTTTGTGCATTGTTAATTATTCTTTGTGTGCTTTCTTTAATAAGTTCATTGTTTTTAGAAGTTGTTCCACCAAACATATCCCATACTTTATCTAATCCTTGTATTTCACTATTTTGTTTTCTTTTTACTTCTATATCTTGTTTGGCGTCACGTATTTGATTATTTAATTCAGTTATGTATTCACGTATTTCTTCACTACCTTTTTCATAACTCTCTGCAATTTCTAAATTGGCTTTATTTACATCTTTTGCAGTTTCAGTATTGTTATGTGCAAACTTTTCAATTTCTTTATTAATATTTTTTAATTCATTTAATTGTTTACCATAATATATAATGCTAATAGTTATTGCAATTACTTCCATTGCAAGTAACCCACCTAGTATGTTTTTTAAACCAAGTAGTCCTGTGCCATTTGAAGCACTTCCCATTAATGAACCTAATTTACCAAGAAAACCTGCAACTTTAAATCCTGCAAGTGCTAGTGCAAATAAACCAATTAGATCTATATTTTCTTTTATCCAAGTTGCTAAATCTTTTAATGTTTTAACAACACCTTCATTAAGTTCAGGCATTTCAAAGCCACCCGTATCCGCACCACCAACACCACCTATTCCACCTGATGATGTTTCTTTTTGTGCTACATTCATTTCATCAAAACTTGCTACTTGATTATTTAATTCTTTCATAGCACCTGTTGTACCTTCGATTGCTTTTTTAGATTTACCCATATTTTTAGTCAAATCAACATCTAAACCAAGTGCTTGTAAAAATACATTTAAGTATCCAATTAGTTTTATAACTAAATCTGCTATCATTTCTATAATTGGTCCTAATGCGTTACCTAGTGCAACCCATATAGCATTTATCTTATTAGCAGTTTCTTCGTGTTCACTTAAATAAGAACTTGTTGCACGTCTTACTAGACTAAACATACTACGTATTCCAAATAAACTTAATGCAAATCTTTTTAGTGATGCAATTCCTTTTTCAAAACCTTTACCGCTTCTTTCACCTGCGTCATATCCATCATCACCAGTTTTTCTTGCTTGTTCTTGTAAAGATATTAATTGATTTCTTGTCTTTTCTATTGTTACTTCAAGTTGTTGTCTTTCTGCATCACTCATTCTTAAACTAATAGGTATTTGTGCTTCACTTTCAAGAACTTTCATATAACGTTCTAAATCGGCTTTTAAGTTTGCTATTTGTTTATCAAATTGTTTTGTTTCTAATTCAGTTTCTATAACTAATGCCATATTACACCTCCTCTAGTTTTTTCATAAAGTCATCAATATTTTTCTTTTGTTCATCAGTTAATGGCGTTTCACGTTTCTTTAAAGCATAAAAATCTTTTGCTTTTTGCATTTTTTGTTTTATCTTAAAGTCTTTTTCTTTACTTAAATCATAGTTTCTTATATCTCTTATTCTACTTAATAATGTTTCATCAGTTAGTCCTTCTATCATTTCGTTGTATTCCCACCAATGTAGATTTTCAATTTGGTTAAGATTTTCGTGATAGCATTGTCTTATTGATGTTCTTATTGCTACTTCATCTTGAAAGTAGTCCATATCTATATCTTTAATTTCAGTATTTTCATTTCTGCCACATCGTAAATATATAGCACATTTTTCTAATGCTTCTTGTAGATCTTCTAAAGGAACATCTTTGCCTAATAAAAGTGTTACTACTGCTAATGCTCTTTCAGTATCTTTTATATCAGGGTCATTTATTGCTTTAAAACAAGCAAGTGCAGTTCTATAATAAGTATCTATATTATATATTTTACCATTAACTTCTATCTTTGTAGGATATATCATTTTATAATGTCTTTATTCTCCTTATACTTATTTATAAGGTTGTCTTTTATGGCTTCTATATCAACTTGTAAATTATCTAAAATAGGTGCAAATTGTTCAAACCAATCATCAAACATTCCATATCTATTTGTTTCACCAAATATTTTTAAACAAGCATCTTTGCCTAATAAATTATCTAATACTTCACGGCATTTATTACAAAAATCTATTTCTGCTTTATATTGATTTACTCTTAATAAATCTTGATTATTTTTATATTGTTTTTCCAATGCTTTACATCTATTTTTAAATATTTTTGTTTGTCTTATCAATTCGTTTCTTGTATTTTGAACTTTAAATGGTAATTCTATATCCATTAAATCTATTTCGATATAATCACCTTGTTCATTGACTTGTATTTGTTTTACACCTTTTTTTTGATAAATTACTTTATCCATAATTATTCCCTCCTAATAATCAAAAAGAGCAAGGGCTATTTGCCCCTGCCCTACGGCTTTGTTTTTGTTTTCTATAAACTTGTTGAAGGTGTAAATGATGGTGTTCCACCTGCAATTGTGCTTGTTCCTTCAACTGGGTTTTTATAGTAAATATTATAACTTATTGTTGCGTCTTCACCTAAAAATTCATCCATAACAATTAATACATCATATTTAACTGTAGGATAAGGGCTTGTTCCTGTCATATCAATTTCAAGTAAAGTTGTTTCAATAGGTTTTGCTTCTTTTCTAGCAGTATTTAACATTGTATAGATGTCATCATCACTATATATACGTTTACCACTTACACTAGATTGAATGTCATAGTTCTTAAATACACTATCTGCTTCACTAGATAAGATTGTTTTGAATGTATCAATGTTTGGATTGTATGTAATTGATAATGCTTCAACACCAACACCTTCACGTTTATAACTAGCAGTTCCAACACCTTTATTAATGTCTATAAAGTGTGCATATTTTTCTCTTAATGCTTGTGCCATTATAAGTCCTCCTTCTTACTTGTTTTTGATTGTTCTAATTCTTTTTTTATTTCAACCAATTCTTTATAATTAAGAGGTTCTATGTAGCCCATTTCATTTACTTTTACTATTTGATCATAAGATAAGTTTTTGATTTCTTCACCTTTTGAATAGTATTCATTGTTTATTACACAATCTATTTTTGCTATTACTTTTTTCATAGACTTAAACCTCCTTCTTCTTTAATATCTAAATAAGTTATTTGTAGTTGTATATCAAATATTGCTTCATTTGTATCTGCTATATTTAAACTTCCACAACTTAAACACTTAATACTTTCTATGTTATCTATATCAGGCAATATGCCATTTCTATTATTAGAATTAATTTTATTTTCTAAATCTTCAAAAAAACCTATATTTTGCAAGTTGTTTATTGTATCTCTTGAATAAGATTTTCTACTTCTAAATGAATATGTATCTTGCTTTTTTGATGTATCTATTATCCAATTTTCAACATTTGAGTTAGTTGGTATTTTATTTAATGAATAATCACCAACATCCCCAAGAAAATCTGCATTAATTTGATAATTTCTATCAGTAGTCAATGTATTTATTACATCAAATAAATAATTTCTTACTTTTTCTATTCTCATTTTCTTCTCCTAATATATTCTTGAACTTCATTTTCTACAATACTGCCTTCTGCAGTCCACATATGTTTGTCCCAATATGATGTTGCTAGTTGGTGCTTGTCTTTGTGATAATTTAAAGGTTTCCCACTTTTGCTTAACCCATAATATTGATATTCTGCATATACTGGGTTGTAAACTATTCTATCAACATCTAAATCATACATTGATAACACACCTGTATCATAAGGAACATACTTATCCATATGTATTGCACAAGTTTGTGTAAAAAATCTATGAACATCACTATTTGGTGTTAAACCTATTTGTGATCTTATTATACTAGCAGGTGGTAATATATTAGACATTATCTTCCACCTATATGTATATGTGGGTTATTACCAAAATTATTGTCATTAATGCTTGTTATATTGTATATTTGATAACTAGATAAATCTTGTTGTGTATTTATGTTGGTTTCAAGAGTGCCTTGAACTACAATATCACCTATTGAAAAGTTTCCAATTGACAAGTCATTATCTTTATAAGGTATTCTAACTTGAACACTATTGGCATTATCATAACCTTTGTCCAATGTAGCACTCTTACCACCAAAAAACCATACATTTGAATAGTTATATCTTGTCCATTTTTCTAAATGTGTTGATACATCAAGCCCATTTTGATGATATACAGTTATACTTGAATTAGTTATCATTTTACACCTACATACATTATGTGTTCGTTATCAACTATTACATTGATTAAATAAGTTCTTATGGTATCATCTAAGTCGCTTTTTTTTGACTTTACTATATCACTTACTCTATCTGCAGTTACATAACTTATTGAATAACCATCAGTATTTTCACTTGACACATTTCCTATTGTATTTGATACATCTAAATAATTTTGTATTTTATTTATTAATTCATATTCACATAGTTTTACATCTTGCAATACTTCTTCTTGATTTTTTAATCTATTAAAAGTTCTTGCGTCTATTAGTTTTCTTGCTTCATATTCTAATAAATTAAAAGGCATATCCCCAATTTGAGGATTTCCACCTAAAGCAATATATTCAGCTTTGGTTAAATATTGTCCTTCAAATGTCATAATATGCCCTCCTTTTTAATTAAAAACTAGCAGTTCCGTTGTAGATTATTAAATCTTCCATTACTGCTTTTGTCCCTTTGTAAGCAAATAATCCAAATCCAATTGCATCACTTAATTCAATTTGTTTTGGATTGTAAATTGAAGTCATTACAGGTTGTGCTACTGCACCATTTACCATAACAACATAATTTACACCACTTGGTAGGAATACACTTGAGTAAATCTTTGTATTGTTAAAAGTTCCTTGTTCATAGTTAGGAACAACACCTAAATTATTTGAGTTAGAAATAGAATTAATCTTATTTCTTAACTTTCCATAATATAAAGGTGACATAACAATTTCAATCATATTTCTTGGTACACCTTGAACAAAATCGTTTTTAGTTGTTTCAATTGTTTGAATTGCTTCTTCAATTTCATCTTCAATTGTTGGTGTTCCTGTTGGTGAGAATGAAGTACCTTGTTGAACTGCTTCTGCAAAGAATTTAGTATCTAATTCTACTGCTAGTGCATCTTGATGATTTCTAGTTCTTCTTTCAATTAACCCATCAACACCATAAGTTTTAAGGTCTTTCTCTTCAACTTCTTCTAAATATTCAGTATTGTCATCTAATGGTACAACAACTGGTTTTGCTTTTACTTTGTCTGCATATCCGTGTCCTCTTGCAGTTCCATATGTTTTACCACTAGCATTTACAAATCTTTTTGCTTCTACTGTACCTGAAGTAGGATCACCACTTAAATCAGTATTTTTTAATTTTGATGCAAGTGTAATATGTTGAATATTATCAATTACTTTTCCATATTCTTCTGCAAGTTTCTCTGCAGTTGTACCATCTTGCATCTTAATGCTTAACGCATCTAATCTTGCCATAATTTAATCTCTCCTTTTCTAACTTTTTACCATATTAACGGCATTTCTTTGACATTATTGTCTTGTTCACTATCCCCCATACCTTCCATATCCTTCATTTGATTTGGATTGGCAAATATATCTGTTTTATCCTTTGTTAATTCATCAAATAAATCTTGAATACCTTTGCCCTTGTTTTCAGGTTTATTCAAACCTTGTTTTATATCATTTAAAAGGCCATTTCTAGCATAGTCACTTGTGAATGTTTTGCCTTCAAACAAAGCATTAATATTATCGGTTAATATTTTATCTTCTTCTTCGGCTTTTTTCTTTGCTTCTTGTTCTTTAATAGATGTTTGCAACTCATCATATTTTAGTTTCCAATCTGCATTGTCTTTTGAATTTTCGTTGAACTCATTAATTTTTGTTTCATAGGTAGTTATTTTTTCTTCTAACTCTTTTTTAGTGTTAGTTAAGTTATCTATTTCTTTATCTTTCTTACCTATTGCTTTACCATATAAAGCCATAACTTTTTCTTTTTGTTCATCTTCTAAAAAATCCAAATCTTCTCTTTTCATAATTTCCTCCTATCGTTAGTTTAACGTGTCACGAACACGAGTGATTTAATTACTACACATTGATTATAACATACAACTTTAATTTGTGCAAATAGCATCAAAAAAGCAAGATTATTTCTTGCTCTTTTTAAACGGTTTAATTATTTTTTTCTCTTCTTTAATTTCTTCTTTTGGTTGTTCTTTAATTTCTTCTTTTTTAGTTAAGATTTCAACTGCTTTGTTTTGTGCTAAATATTCTGCTCTGCTCTCTTCAACTTCAAATTCTTCACCTTTCATTACTCTTCTTTTTAATTCAACATCGTCATAAAAAGGTTCATAAATACATCTTACTCTTACCATTTTTTCTTTTTCCTCCTCAAAATTATCTATGATTTTTTGTTTATCTATTTTACCTTTATAATCTAAATACTTTAACCAATCTTCTAATGCGTGATTGTCATAATCTTTACATACAGGTATTTTTAAAAGTTTATTTACATCAAAGTTCATATCTAAAGGAACAACATAACCATTTACACCATCTTTGATTAATTCCGTGCAACCACCAATATCAGTAACTATACAAGGTACTTTATATTGTAAACTTTCTTGGATCGTATAAGGTAGCCCCTCACTATCACTTAATAAAACAGTATAATCCGCATCTGCTAAATAGTCCCATATATCATCCCTTTGTTTCCATATATGCATTTCTTCAATAGAATTATTTACCATTGTAGAATTAGTAAAAATATTCCATTCAAACTTAATACCTGCGGTTCTTAACATATTACAAAGTTGTAACATTCTATTCCAACCTTTATGTGCGTCTATACGTGTGCAACTAATTAAATGTAAAACTTTATGTGTTTCTTGATTTGGTAATAATATATTCTTGATCGTTGTTGGGTTGTCACCTAATGCTTCGTGGCTCATTTTTGATACAAACTCACCACAACCAACTATTTCTTTAATACCCATATTTGCATATTGTTGCATTAAATAGCCATTATCTAATAGCCATTTGTAGTTTGCGTGACGCATTTCAATCATTCTATCGGCTTTAATGTTCTTTGGTATCTTTCCCCATACACTATTACGTATAAAAACATCACATTCATATGTCTTGTTTTCATCATATAATTCCATTTTTACAAGTTTACGCATCTTTTTAAGTCTTTGTGCATCACCTGAACAATATAATACTGTTATATCAAAGAAGTTCCTTAACCACCAACACCAATTGTAGGCCATCGTTTCAACACCACCCATTTGACAAAAGTGGCTTTGATAAAATATTATTTTTTTCATATTTCACCCCTAATTACTTTTGTTGTTAGTGATGTATCTAATCCTGTATGTATTTGATATAAAGGCAAAGCAACATATGTATAACTCTTTTGTGCATTTTCAACTCTTGTTGCCCAATCTATATCCGCAAATACAACATTCTCTTGTTCAAACAAATTATTGTCTAAAATAAATTGTCTTTTTACTACGTGTAATGGTTCACCATTCCAACCAAGTCTTGTGTAATATGGTGTTGTTTCATCACTTGGTATAAAAGTTTCATTCCACGTTCCAAACGCATTAAAACCTATTAATATTAAATCTTGGCCTTTATTTACTTTATCTATTTGTTCTAAAGCATTTTCTACTAAATAATCATCACTATTTACAAACACAAGATAGTCACCAGTTGCTTCTATAATGCCTGTATTCCTAGCACCACCATTGTTTTTATTAATATCATGTCTTATATATTTAAAACCATATTCTTTTGCTATCTTTGGTGTTTCAATCGGGCTGCAATCATCAATACATATCACTTCATAAGGTTGTAGTGTTTGATCTTTAACACTATTAAGGCACCTTCTAAAGATTTCTTCGTCCGCGTCATAACAAGGTATAATTATGCTATACTTCATAAAATCACCTAAATACATTATATCATACAATAAGAAAAAGAGCAAAACGCTCTTATTTTACTATCCATACATCTTCAACTTGCCTATCTCTGCAATCAAAGGTGTCATATATAACACCATATTTAGAACACACAATATGTCCATTCATAGTTATCAATAATACATTATTAGGGAATTGCCCTGATACATATCCCACACTTCCATATGTTCCGTCTAACCTTTGATAGGTTCTATCTAAATAGTTTCTTACAAAATCCCTTTTGTCTAATAATGTACCTTCATATTGAGCAATATCACTTAAATAATCATATACATAGTCCCACGATTTATTAGTAGCACAACTTATTGCTCTTATAACACAATCATCTTCATATTTATTTAAAGCATTTGCATTGTAATACTTATACATTATCTCATACTTCTTTGTAATGCTTCATTTAACATTTGATGTTCTTGTTGTGTTTCTGCTTCTTCGTGTAAGTATTTAACAAAATCTTCTAATGATTTAACCATATATTCAAACGATTTGTTTGTATCTTCATTATGTCCATATCTTTCACGACTTTCCATATATCTTCCATATTCATTTCCAATTCTATCTAAATGTTCATCACCACGATATTTCATATCATAACCTCTACGTCCATAATTTCCATAATTTCCATAGTTACCATATTCACCATAGTTACCACGTCCATATTCTCCATAACTTCCGTGCCCTGGTCCTCTACCACTATAATTTCCATAGTTTCCGTAATTCATATCTTTATCCTCCTTCATATAATGTTTTATTTTACTTAACTTTACTAAATTATCTAAATTATTTGTATTAATATCTTCGTCAAGTATATGTTGAATTTTCTCTTCAACTTTTTCAATTACTTTATCTTCCATTGTGTTCCTCCTTTCTTCTAAGGATTTCTAATATTTCATTATTTTGACTTATTATTTTTTCTAAATATTCTTTATCTTGTTTTTGTAATTCTTGCATTAAATCAGTATTGTTAAAGTCTTGCATTAGTAAAACAAGATTATATAATTGCAAAATTAATGATGATAAATCTAATCTATTATTCATTATCTATTAAGTCTTGAAATACTAAATGTTGCATTTGTAATAATTGCTTGTGTTGTTGCTATTGGTGTTGTTGGTGCAGTGGGTGTTACAACACTAGGTACACTTTGTACTGATATGTTAGTTGTTCCTCTAGGGCATACTTTTAACTTCTTATCAAAAGAAATTGTTTCATAATCATCAGCAGCATCAATAGTTACACTTCTAATTGTATCGGGAATTATCACACCATCTTGAAATAAGGCAACAGACACCACACCTGCAGTGGCTGTGCTTACACTAGCACTAAATTCTACATCATAATACCCTGTATATCCATTCCCAAATATTTTAAAGTTAGGATTGCCATTTGAATAATCTAACCAACCATTACAAGTAGCACATCTAGTTCTTATATCAGTTTCATCAAAAGTTATTGGGCTTGCATTACTTGGCAATGCTAATGGATCGTTTATAATTGTTTCTATCATATATTTTTCTCTCCTTTCATAAATAAAAGAGGATAAGACTTGCCTATCCTCAAAATTAGCAAGTTCTCGTAATCGAGTATGTAGTATTCTACTCTATGCTATTAAATAAATTGACTTGTTGTATTATATCCACATCCACAACCATTGTTGCAAGTGAATATAGGTGTTCTTCCATATACTGGTGTGCTTGGCACAGGGCAGTTAGAAAGTCTATTGTATAGTTGGTCTACCTCATTAGCAAAACCTTGTGCTATAAATGAGTTTTGAGCAATTTGTGATGCTTGTAAATCTTTCATAGAGATTTCTCTTTGAAGATCAGCAATTCTATCATTTTTAGCATCTAATTGTGTCTTAACATTGTCTAATTCTAATTGACATAACTTATCAAGTATTGCTCTTGTGTTATTAGTATCATTTGTCATAATATCTCTAACACCTTCACTTAATGCTTGACGGTCTTGACAATTTTCAGTAGCAACAGTGTATTTTAGGTCTGCAATACCTAATTTGTTCTCACAGCAACAGTTCAATAAACTTGTGTTTAATGAATTAAATCCATTTGATAAATTGCTATTAATACTTGCAGTTGAATTGCATAATTGAGTTGCTATGTTGTTAATTGCATCTCTATTACCTTCTAATTGGTTAGATAAGTGTAATGTGTCAAATCCGTTGTTAGTGTTTTGCATAATTTCTTTTTGACCATTAGATAGCCAAGCATATCCATCATCAAATCCACGTCCACCGAAGAAACCACCATTACCATTTCCTCCCCAGTTACCTCCAAATAAGGCAAGAATTACAATAATCCAAATCCATTCAGCACCATAACCAAAACCACTATTTCCACCAAAACCACCCATTACTGGATAAACTGGATAAGCATTGTTATTAGTTGCTAAATCTACTGTTGGGACTATTCCTGAATTTCCGTTCATTTTTACTCTCCTTTCTAAATATTTTTTATATCAACACTATTTTTGAGTGTTAATACCATTCATCATAGTATTCCATTGTTGCTTTTGCTCGGGAGTAAATCTTTCTACTATTTCATTTAAAAACTCGTTAGGATTTCTATTTTCCTTTCTTGCTTGTTGATACTCTTTGAATGCTTGAGGATTTCTCATCTTTAGTTGCTGTTCCATCTTCTTCATCATTCCATTCGGTATCTGTTGTAGTTTGTTCTGCATTAACATTTGAATTAAATTGTTCATTCTTCTTCATTCCTTTCTTTAACTCGTCTATTTGTGCTTGTAACATTTCTATTTGCATATCTTTTGCATCTTTTGGTATTATTTCGTTTAGTTCATAAGTCTTTATTTCACCTTTTGTATTCTTTACCCATACAACACTCATATCTTTACTAAAATAAGGTGTTTCCCCTATTACCATATCTCTTTGAACTTCATCTAAAGAATTTGCATATTTTATTACATCTCTATTAGCAGGTGCTAACTGAAAGTTTTGTGTAAGATTAGTTGGTTGTTGTTGTGGTTGTTGTAATTGACTTTTTAACTTTTCTAAATCATTTATTTGTGCATTTATTCTTTCTAAACTTTGCTGCTGATTAAATTGATTAATGTAAGGGTTATTAAACATATTTCCTCCTATAAAATGAAAAAGAAGAGTGCTTTTCAAATATTGTTTTAAAATATTCTAGTAAGACTTATCTCTCCTTTCACATAGATTATTGCACAAAAAAAGAACCCTTGTTGTTCACATAGAGTTCATTTAGAGTTCTTTTCTATTATTCTTAATATTTTAGGTAATCTTCTCTTGATAGAACTTTGAGAATAGCCAACTTCCATACCTACATCTACTTGTGTCCATCCGTGTAAGTAATAAAGTTTTGCTATCTTTCTATCAACTTCATTTTTTATATAATTGTCTATAATATATTCCCATTTATCATTTGGTAGTGAATATAATTCATCAGTTAGTTTTGGTCTTGATTGAGCCATTATCTTCTTTTTCTTCTTTTTTTATTCCACTTTACTGTCTTTGTTTTTCTCTGATATGCTCTTCCCAAATTAATCTCCTATAATCTGATGAACTTCACTATTATTTACGTCCTCAACACCTTGTTCAGTAGTAGTTGAGTATTCACTAGGAACAAGTAAATAAATAAAGAAAGATATTACCATTACTATTATTGCTATCCATAGTCTTCTGTTTGCTCTTTCCATTCTATTCATAGCACTTTCGTGAGCAACAAATGGTATCATCACTATGTCCTTTTCTTCCATTATTCCACCTCCATAAATATATTATAACATTTTTTTATATAAATTTAAAGTTTTTTGTTTTTATTCTTTTTTTCTTCTTGTATTTTGGCTTCTATTTCCCATCGTTCTTCTAATGTCATTTTATTACCTCCAAAATATATTTTTTATACTTGTTAGTTGTTGCTTCTTGTATTTCTATTAATTTGTAATTTAAGTTTCTATTTAGTATTATTTCGTGTTCATTTTGACTAGAATAAAGATCTCCTACTGGTATTCCTTGTGTGCCTTTTGGGGTTCTTATTTCTAATATTGCAGGTTTGCCACCTTTCAATTGAACTTTTTTAGCAAAGTCGTTACCTATTTCTTCTTTTAAAGAAGTGCTATTAAATACTGGTGTAATTTTTTCTTCCCCAATTTTTATATTAGACCATAGATTGTCATAAGTTCCTTTATAAACAACGAGGTTATCATCTATTGTATTTCTTTTAATAACATTTTCTAGATTTGTTATATCTTTCATTATTTCTTTATCATTTTCATAAATGTCGTATAAAGCAGTCCCATTTTCTAGATATTCATTTATTTCTTGAAAGCCTACACCTGTGTAATGCTTTACTGCCAACCATTCATCTGCTTTCAATGTTTTATCAATTTCTTCTGCTTTTTTATAATACTTATCTATTAAATTACTATCTGCTATCTTATATTCAGTTGTTGTTTTTGACTTTTTAATCTCAACTTTCATTCTTTTATAGCCACTTACTCTTAACCTATCTTGTTTCATAGATAAACCACTTGCGTTGCTTAATTGTTTATATTTGTTAGATAGTTGTGTTATTTTTTGTTGTGTACTATTAATTAATAAATTATTATCACTTTCTTTAGCCAATATTTGTGTGTCTTTTTGTTTTCTTATTTCGGTTTCTAAACGCCTTTGTAATTGCGTACCTTCGTACATTGTATAGTGTTTCCCTTCAAAGTCAAACCCTTTTTCATTGCGTTGTTTTATTTGTTTTAATTGTTCATTAGTATATTGTGGTTTATTAACCCCCAATAATATAGCAAAAGTAGTATGATAACAATTAAATTGGCTTATTGGTCTATGATCGTGGGTATATATATGCCCTTTGTAATCTTTTGCTGACATATTATTTTGCAATTTTTCATATTCCACATAACTAAATTGTTTACCTTGCAAATCTGCGTGGTCTGGTGCAGGTGCTTCGTGTACTGTTATTTCAACCCCGTTTGCCCCAAAATCCTCACCAATAATTCTTTGTGTTTCATTATGTAAATCTCTTAATCCCCCCATAAGGTTCATTCTCAAAGCACTGTCCAATCTTCTTGTTCTACCACTATCATAATCAATTGTTTTAAGGCCCCCACCTAAATCTTTTAATATTCCGTACATTTGATTGTCAAATGTATCTTTACCTTGTGAAATGCTTAATATTGCTTGATCTATTGCATATTGGTATGCGTCTTTTAATTGTTTAAATCTAACATTCCCATTTAAATCAGTAATAGTATAACCTAATGCATTTGTCTTTACTATTTCTAAACAACCTTGTTGTGTTATTCTTGCTAACGATTGAACTTGTCTATTTAATAATTCAAAATCTTTATATGATTTGTAAGTTATACCTTTATAATCATAAAAATCTTTGGCAAAAGCATAATCTTGTTTAGCATAAGCATTAAATATATTGTCTATTTCATCAATATTTAAGTTTGTTGTCTTTGCTATTTTGTTTACTATGTCTTTGTAATTATTCCCATATTTAAGTATTTTTTCTAATTGGTGTGCTTGAGTTGGTGTTATTTTTTTTATTTCTTTTATTGTCTTTCCAATTTTTTTTAATATGTTTGTGTTAAGTTCTTCTATTCTTCCTACTAATCTTTCGACTAATTTTTCATCTAAATTGTTCATAGGTTGATCACCTACTCTTTATTATTGCCCATCATTTCTTCTATTGTTGGTTCTTGTTCTTCAATTTCTTGTATTGCTTTTTCACTTTCTTCTAAAGTTTCATCAGGGTGTAACCATTGTCTTAATTCTACTTTGCTTACTATACCTTGATTTTGTGCATAAATTAATTGTGACCATTCTTGTTGTGTATCTTCTATTAATGAATAAGACCAATCAAAGTCAACTTCATATTTACCTTCTGATGATAGATTATATGCATTTGCTAATACGTTACACGCATAAAAAAAGTCATCTAATCCCTTTTCTATATTTGTTCTCATATCATCACATAAAGTAAAGGTATCATACATTGCACGTTTTATTTCAGTTGCAGTAGCATTTCTTGTATCAACTTCACTTAATATTCCATAAGATGTTCCTACTTCGTGTTCAAGTCTTTTGTATAATTCTTGTAATCTACCTGTATAATCCCTAAATGGTGGATCAAACACTTCGAAAAAGTCATCATTTGTGCTATCTACCTTTTTGAACAAACCATTTACAGGCAAACTATTCTTTCCGTTAAACATTGAAGCATCAACACCAACAAATGCTTCTTTTAATTCATATTCTCTTACTAATTGCTTCAATGTTGTTATTATTTCAAGTATTGTTGCATCACAACCATAAGTTATTGGTACACCATACTTATCATTTGCTTTTCTATTGTTAATTGGTGACTTTATGTAGCCAAACAAAACTCTATCAACGTTTGTTATTGTTCTAACTTCTTGTATATCTTTCCAAAAATCAGGTGGTGGTATTTTATTACCTTTTTCATCACTAAATTGTTGTGTGATAACTAAATCACCATTTTTTATTTGATAATTTGTCCATCTTAAATATATTGTTTCATTTATAGTTCCTTTTATTACTTTACGTTCTGCTAATACTGTTGCACCTGTTATTAATTCACCATCAGTTTCATCAATAGTTAATCTATTTTGTGGTACAATATTATAGTATATCTTCCCACCTTTTACATAAGGTACTAATATAACGCCACCATAACCAAAGCCCATTGATACAATCTTCTTTGCTTTTTTCCACATTGATTGACCTGTTTTATTTAATAGATCAACCCTAGCATTGTCACCCTTTATATTTAATGTGCTATCATTAATAACATAGTTTGCTAACTTATTGCTAAATATAGCATTAAAGTTAATATTATCTATGCTTTGATATATTTTAGCATATTTACTATTATCATCAATTTCTTTATCTGTTGTTTCAGTTTTAATCTTAAAAACATTATTTAAGATATATTTAATTATACTTTTAAACATCTAGTCCTCCTCTTTTTCTGTTTATCATATCATTTATTTGTTTTATATACCTACACCAACTATATTCAAATGCATCTATTGTATCTATATCAGTTGTAAAATCATCTAATCTTGTATCTTCTTTTGCATCATCATCCCATAAAGCACTTGATAAAGCATCTACAAATGTTTTACATTCTTCTTCAATATAAAAAAGAATATTGTAAGATATCATTGTTCTACCACAATCTATTCTATCGTTTATTGGTTCTTTATTACAACCTCTTACTATTGTGTTCCAATTTAGTTCTTGCACTGCTCTTTTTAATCCTCTTATTAATACAACTTCCTCATTATCAGGTAGCATAAAATCTATATCACAATTATATTTATACATCATTCGTTTAGCAAAATCTATTTCAAGTTGTTCTAAATCATCAGGATCTATGTCCCCCATATGCTTTTCACTACCTAATACTATCACTTGTTTAAAGTCGTTGCTTATTCTAGTACATACAAACGCTTGGCCTGATTTTGTTCCACCATAGTCAATCCCTATTATTGTCAAACCACTTGGTAAATCATATATATTATCATTTTTTTTCTTTGTATAAATGTATTTGCTTGGATCGTTAGCAAATCTTGTGTATATTAAACCCTCTGCATTACACCATTGCCCTAATATATAACGATTGTACCAAACTGTACCTTCGTATTCCTTGCATAAGTTATCTACAAACTTTTTAGGCAAAAATGGATTATCAAATATTGTATATGTTTGGCAATATATATCTACATCACTATCTAAAAATTGTTTAAGCCAATGTGTTGGACTTTCAGGATTTAATGTTCCATCTAAACAAGAATATTCTTTATCTAATCTTGATTTTAATAATTCAAATACTTCTTGATTATATTCTGCTAACTCATCACAATAACAATACTTTATACTTGAACCTCTTATTTTTGACACTTGATTTATTTTTTCTGCACCTAAACAATATACATCTTCACCAAATAACTTTGCTATGTTATGTGAATTAATTGTTCCTACTAAACTATCACCATATAGTTCTCTTAAAGGTTGTAGTATATTTCTTTCTATTGTTGAATTAGTAACACCTAATATAACATTTAAGCCATCTTTACCACTACGTTCTCGTATTCTTTTAGGTATTGTATAAAGTATATCTAAATAAGTCTTACCACTTCTTGTTGCACCTGTTTTAATATTAAATCTATGATTAGCATTTATAATAAACTCTTTTTGCTTATCACTTAATATCATCTTTTGCCTCTTGTTCTATCTTATTAAGAAGTTCTTCTACTTTTGATAATTCTTTGCTATCTGCATTATTTTTTTGCAATTCTAATACTTTTAATTCTTTGTCTAATATAATACCATAAGCAGTTGCTAAATCTTTTATATTAGTAAACAAATCTATATTTTCACTTTTATCTTCTATTGCCTTTAATATTTTATCTAGTATTCTTTTCTTTGTTTCGTGTTGTGTTTGCATATATTCTATTGTAGATTGTGTGTTTTCTTCTTTTTTTTGTTTAAGATTATTTGCGAAGTCTTTATCTTCTCTAACAAATCTTCTAACTGTATCAACACTAACATTATATTTTCTTGCTACCTCACTATAATTATTGCATTCAATATAATCGGCAACAATTTGCTTTCTTTCTTTATCACTAGCCAATTATATCACTCCTTTATTTTAGATAAATACATTAATAAATCAGTTTTGCTTCTATATTCTTTTTTTAAATTATCTATTTTAATAAAATAAGACTTATTAATTTTGCTTTCTCTATATGTTCTTTTCTCCATATAAAATACATAATGCTTTTTAGATAACTTTATTAATAACATATTTATCATTTTATCTATGTTCATTTTTGTTTCCTTTTTGAAATAGCAATTGCCCTACCTTGTTTAAGTTTTTTTTTTTTAGATTTT
>Ga0265301_10001121_pt1 | contig 36262 bp, 30 predicted proteins | sample AusTroGonzalo_MG_2_FD_193488 | JGI IMG/M metagenome (GOLD analysis project Ga0265301, IMG submission 193488) | Bovine rumen microbial communities from tropical cattle in Woodstock, Queensland, Australia - Gonzalo_04 | ecosystem: Host-associated > Mammals > Digestive system > Stomach > Rumen ...
TTTCTTGCTGAAGTTAGAGACGGCAAACGAGATGCTGAGCAGGATCTTCTTCGAGTTGAAGATATCGTTGTCGTTGAGCAGCGGTGAGTTGAGGGCATCTTCGATGGCCTTCTTCACACGTCCCTCACCTTCACCATAGCCAGTAGACATGATAGCCACGCCACCGTCCTTCAGCACGGTCTTGACATCGTTGAAGTCGAGGTTGATGAGGCCGTGAACGGTGATGATCTCTGCGATAGACTTGGCAGCCACGGAGAGTGTGTCATCGGCCTTACCGAAGGCGTCGAGCACAGAGAGTTCGGGATAGATCTCACGCAGGCGCTCGTTGTTGATGACGAGCAGGGCATCGACATGCTTCTGCATCTCCTCGACACCGTCGAGGGCCTGGTCGATCTTACGGTCGCCTTCGAAACGGAAGGGGATGGTAACGATACCGACGGTCAAGATGCCGAGTTCCTTGGAGATACGGGCGATGACCGGTGCTGCACCAGTGCCGGTGCCGCCACCCATACCGGCCGTGATAAAGGCCATACGGGTGCCGTCGTTGAGCATGCCCTTGATGTCTTCAAGGCTCTCTTCTGCTGCCTGACGGGCTTTCTCGGGTTTGTTACCAGCACCGAGACCTTCCTTGCCCAGTTGCAGATGAACAGGGACGGGAGAGTCGTTGAGGGCCTGATTGTCAGTGTTGCACAGAACGAATGTCACATCGTGAATGCCTTCACGATACATGTGGTTGACGGCGTTTCCACCACCACCGCCTACACCAATCACTTTGATAATGCTATGATCCTTCTCGGGTGCTCCGAAGTCGAGGATATCGATATTCATATTGTCTGCCATAACTGTAAACTCTAAACTGTAAACTGTAAACTGTAAACTATCAACTGTAATTACTCGTCTTCTTCCTTGACGATTTCTGTAGCAGCCCTCTTAATCCAGCGGCCAAGTTTGTTCCACGTGCTGTTTTCACGTTTCTCAGCAGCGAGGCGTTGCTTTTCGGCCTCTTCCTCTTCTAAGCGCTGACGCTCTTCCTCTTCCTGCTGGCGACGGCGCTCCTCTTCGGCCTTCTGTTTCTCGGCTTCGGTACGGATGACACCAGCGGGAATCTCACTCGGCTGACGGGCCTGGCGCAGGTCTAAAGCAGGATGAACCGGCTGTTCTTTCTTGGCGCTGCCAAACAGATCGTCACTGACTGCACTGCCTGCGCAGTTCATGTCGCCTTTGGCGAGCAGACCCAGCACGGTGTTCATCTTGCCATCCTTGGCCTTGATGTCTTCCTGCGAGGCGTTGATGGTATGGGTCACGAACTTCGCCGTGCGGATCTTGTCCACGTGGGTGTGGTTCAGGAAGGCCTTCTCGATGTTATTCATGTTGGAACCGCCACCGGTAAGGATGATACCACCCAGCAGTTTGTCGTAGTAGTCGGAGGGAATCTGATACCAGACATTCTCGATGATCTCTTCCAGTCGGCCTTCCACAATCTCAATGAACTTGCGGCTTTCCACCTGGCGTTCAGGATCGATGGAGTATTTCAGATTGTTATCAATATCGTTGTTGTCGGTATAGGCGGAGGCATATTTCAGTTTCATCTTCTCGGCATCGCTCTCTTCCATCTGGAGGGTGGCGATGTCTTTGGTGATGTTGTTGCTTCCGAGCGGGATGACAGCGAGATGGCGCAGGATGTTTTTGCTATAGACGGAAACCGTGGTGGTGTCGAAACCGATGTCGACCAAGGCACAGCCGGAACGTTTCTCCGCCTCGGTCAGCACGGCATCAGCCAGAGCCAGAGGTGCCAGATACATCTCGGCCACATTGATACCAGCCACCTCGAAACACTTATTGAGATTACGGTAGAAGGATTTCCGCTCCAGGATATTGAGGAAGTTGCCCTCCAGGTGTGATGCCTGAATACCAACGGGATCGAGTTGGTATTGGGAGTCGACCTTGTATTCCTGAACGGCAGCATCAAGGATTTCCTGATCCTGGTATTTCATATTGCGATTGGCATCCATCAGTTCGATGACCATATCTTGCGTGATACGTGTGTCCGCAGGCAGATCCTTGGCTATGATGTTTCTGACACTGCGGATGGATTGTCCGCCAACACCAACATATACCTGGAGTATTTCCGTCTTTAATTGGTTTTCCAGTTTCTTGATGATGTTGGTCAGGCATTGTGCAGTCTTGTCAATGTTGTACACATACCCTTTGCGGATGAAGGATGAGGAGTCTTCCTTCACCATAGCGAGGACGGTAATGCTACCGTCGAGATTCTTTTGTCCCGCGATACCGGTCATCTTGGATGAGCCGAGTTCGATTGCTACGATAAATTCCTTTGCTGCCATCTTCTTTATGTTTTACTTTCTCTTACAAATTATCTGATTGTCAAACTCTACGCTGATATAACTGTATTTGTTCCAGCCGGCCACGTTCAGTCCGTAGAGGTAGAACTTGCGCATGCGTTCGAGTTTCTTGTCGATATTGACGGGGGCACCGAGATAGATGATATGCTCGCCGATGCGTGGAATCATTTCCACCGAACCGTCGTTGAGGATATTGATTTGTACGACCTGATTCTGCCAGAACTTGTCCTTCAGCAGGGTGTTCCCAATCAGGGGGAGATTCTTCTGGGCGTACTTCCGTGATACATGGCCCGTCACGACAATCATGTCGGATGCATATTTTGACTCAGGGAGAATTGCGCCGTGGGTATCCAGATAGTAGTTATCGTCGTTGTTGGCCATCACGTGCAGGATGGGTGTCCGCTGGCGGAGACTGATGCAGATATGTCCGCTTTGGGTCTTGTAGCACTCAGCCTTCTCTACGAACGGGTTTTTCCTGAGGGTCTCTTCAATCTGGCGCGAACTGACATCGGCCATATTGCGGGCCAGGGGATACAGGCGGTTCTTCTCCAATATGTTCTTGATCTCACCGGGAGTGACAAAACCGCCGACCGACTCGTTGTTGATGTCGATCTTGACCTCGGAGCATACGGTGGCTTTCTCGGCGGGGGTATTGAATGCCGAGACTGCCAAGACCAGGTAGACTGCGATGGCGAGGTCGAAAATGGCGATGAATGTCTTCTTCCAGTTGAATGTCATGTATTCTATTTATAATTTGACAATTGACAATTTACGATTTATTTTTGTTGTTTAATAATTTGGCGATTTGGGGTACTTGGTTGTCCAAGTCACCGGCTCCCAGCACGATGAGTACCTCGAAGTCGTGGGTCTTCACGTAGTTGAGAACCTCGTCCTTCAGGATCATCTCTTTCTTCACGCCCTCGCCCAGGTTGTCATAGATGAGTTTAGAGGTGACACCCTCGATGGGCGCCTCACGGGCAGGGTAGATCTCAGTTAGTATCACCTCGTCGAGTTGACTCAGTGCATCAGCGAAGTCCTTGTAGAAGTCACGGGTGCGGGTATAGAGGTGAGGCTGGAAGATTGCCGTGATATGCCTGTCCTTATACAGTTCACGTATGCTCTTGGCACTCTGATAGATCTCTTTCGGATGATGGGCATAGTCGCTGAGGAAGACCAGTTTGTCGGTCTTGATTTTGAAATCAAAGCGACGGTCTACACCACTGAAGGTCTGCATGCCATATTTCAGTTCCTCCTTCGTACAGCCATTGAGTTGGGCCATGGCCATGGCGGCTATGCCGTTCTCGATGTTAATAGGAATGGGCTGTCCGAGTTTGACATTGCTGACATTCTCGATGGGCGAGATGAAGTCGAAGAATATCTCTCCGTTGCCGATGCGGATATTCTCTGCGTGGAAGTCGCCCTCGTTGAGGCTGTAGTCATAACGCCTGACACCATCCTGCAGATGCTCCTGCATGTCTAAGCCACGGTGGATAATCAGGGCTCCGCCTGGCTGAATCAGTTCTGTGTAATGGCGGAAACTCTCCAAGTAAGCCTCTTTGGTGCCGTAGATATCGAGGTGGTCAGGGTCGGTGGAGGTGATGACACTCATCCACGGGTGGAGCCAATGGAACGAACGGTCGAACTCATCGGCCTCGATGACCACATAATCAGAGTCGGAGAGGATATAGTTGGTGCCATAGTTCTTAGAAATGCCGCCAAGGAAGGCGTTGCAGTTCAGATGACTCTGGTGCATGATATGGGCGCACATGGTTGAAGTGGTTGTCTTGCCATGCGTGCCTGCCACACAGAGTCCCTTATGTGCCTGTGTCAAAGTGCCAAGCACCTGTGCACGCTTCTGGATCTCGAAACCGTTCTCGCGGAAAAACCGGAGTTCCTGGTGGTCATCCGGAATAGCCGGTGTATAGATTACAAGACATGATTCCTTCTTCTTACAGGTATGGGGAATCTCGTCGATGTTCTCTTCGTAATGAATCAGCATGCCTTCTTTCTCCAATCTGCGGGTCAGATCGGAAGGTGTCTTGTCGTAACCGGCTACGACAAGTCCTTTCTTGATAAAGTATCGGGCGATGGCGCTCATGCCGATGCCACCGGCTCCGATGAAATAAACTGCTTTTATATTCTTAAATTCCATTTGCTAAATTAATCACTTCTTTGGCGATGATATTGGCAGAGTCGGGCAATGCCAGTTTGAGTACGTTCTCGCTCAACGATTTCAGTTTGGCATCATCATTGACTGTGTCGATAGCGGTCTGAATCAGCACGTCAGGTGCCTCGGCATCTTTGATATAGATGGCAGCATCGCGTGTCGACAGGGCCAATGCATTCTTGGTCTGATGGTCTTCGGCCACATTGGGACTGGGCACCAGGATGACCGGCTTGCCGATGAGGCAGAATTCTGAGATGCTGCTGGCACCGGCACGGCTGATGACCAGATCGGCAGCACGATAGGCTGCTCCCATGTCGGTAATGAAGTCGGTGACTTTCATATTAGGCAGGTCTTGACCTGTTAACCTTTCGCTGATTTCTGCACTGTAATATTTGCCTGTTTGCCAGATGAACTGCAGGCCACTCTCCTTGATGAGGTCAAGGTGACGGAGCATGCTCTCGTTGATAGTGCGGGCACCCAGACTGCCACCCACGAGCAGGATGGTCTTTTTCTCTGGGTCGAGTCCGAAACTGCGGATGGCATCTTCACGGGTAATGGTGGTGTCAAGGAGGGCCTGACGCACAGGATTACCTGTTAGGATAATCTTATCAGCGGGGAAGAAACGCTCCATGCCTTCGTAGGCTACGCAGATTTTCTCGGCTTTCTTGGCGAGAAGTTTGTTGGTGACCCCCGCATAAGAATTCTGTTCTTGGATGAGACAGGGGATGCCCATGGCTGCTGCCTTGTTGAGCGTGGGACCGCTGGCATAGCCACCTACACCGACGGCCACTTGAGGACGGAAGTCTTTGATGATCTTCTTTGCCATGCGCTGGCTCTTCCAGATCTTGTAGAGCACCTTGACGTTCTTCAGCAGGTTTTTGCGGTCGAAACCGCAGATGGGCAGTCCTATGATCTCATAGCCTGCTGCGGGAACACGCTGCATCTCCATACGTCCAAGAGCACCCACGAACAGGATCTTCGCATCCGGACGCATGGCCTTGACAGCATTGGCGATGGATACTGCGGGGAAGATGTGTCCCCCCGTGCCGCCTCCACTGATAATGACTCTTAACTCCTTTTCCATATCAATATATATTGGGGTGCAAAATTACAAATTAAATTTCTTTTAGCGCCAACTTTTCCCCTCTTTTTTTTGCAGACCTGCTTACACTGAGAATGGCACCGATATAGGCACAGTTGATGATGGTCGATGTGCCGCCTCGGGAGATGAGGGGGAGCGGTTGACCTGTAACGGGCGCAATACCCACGGCCACCAGCATATTGAACGATGCCTGCAACACGAGCATTAAAGCCAAGCCCATGACGAGGAAGGCCGGGAAGTTGTTCTCACAACGGCTGGCAATGCGGGCTGCGCGGTAGAGAAGTACGATATAGAGGAACGCCACGAACGCAGCGCCAATGATACCTAACTCCTCGATGATAATCACATAGATAAAGTCACTGAAGGCCTGAGGCAGGAAATCGCGTTCAACAGATTTACCTGGGCCTTTGCCTATGATGTTACTACCTACGATGGCGATGTTGGCGTGGGCTACCTGGGCATCCTTGTCAAGGTCATAGTCGGCAGGGGCCACGTGCTTGGAATTCAGTTTCTTGTCGATACGGTTCTTCCACGTACCGAAGCGGTGCAGGAGAGAGGTGGTCTTCTTGGTGTCTTTCTTTACCTCACCATTGACAAGCGCCTCGGTCTGCGTCTCGCTGCTTTCATTCTGGTCGAGGCTACCAAGCATGTAGATAGAACCGATAAACACCACGACAACGACCGCAACGGCAGCCGTCAGTTTCCCGATCTGTGACATAGGCACCCGTCCGACAAACATCAATAGGTAGATGACAGCAAAGATCAGAACGGCTGTGGACAGGTTTTCCACGCCGATCAGCATACAGAATGGAACAACCACAATTAGAATATATTTGAATGCCCGCTTGTCGGCCCCGTTCTCGCGTTGCATGGCACTGAGAATCTGGGCTGTCACAAGGACCAGTGTGCCTTTGGCTATCTCCGATGGTTGGAAATTCAGTCCAAAAAGACTGATCCATCGCCCGGCATCGTTGGTTCTCTCTCCGAAGAACAGAACCCAGACTAGCATGATAGCGGAAATCAGGAGCAATCCTGGGGTCATCAGTTTGAAGTAGCGGCATGGAATGTTCAGGATGAGAATGGCCATACCCACGCCCATCAGAATCTTCCAGGAATGGCCGATGATGGGTCCCAGATAGTTCTGACTTTTATAGGTCAATGTGCTTGAAGCCGAAAAGACCTCCACCACACTGATCAGGCACAGGAACAGGAGTACCATCCAGATGACCTTGTCGCCCTTGAAGAGATTTCCAATTTTGATGTTCATATCAGAGATTTCTTGCTAATTCCTTGAATTGCTCACCGCGATCCTCCATATTCTTAAACAGGTCGAAGGAGGCGCAGCAGGGACTTAACAGCACGGTCTCGCCCGGCTGTGCCATCTCGTAACAGGCCTGCATGCACTCTTTCATAGAATGGGTGTCACGCACGGGAATACCCAGACTGTCGAAATTGTCGTGCAGTTTCTGGTTGTCGGCACCCAAGTACACGATGCCGGAGCATTTCTCCTTTACCAATGGCTTGATGGGCTCGTAGTCGTTGCCCTTGTCCTTGCCGCCAATGATGAGGACCACCTTCGTCTTCATCGATTCCAGCGCATACCAACAGGCGTCGACATTCGTGGCCTTCGAATCGTTGACATACTGGACACCACGAACCATACAAACTTTCTCCAACCGATGTTCTACGCCAGGGAAGTCGCTCAGACTCTTGCGAATCTCCTCTTTCTTGATACCTGCGATGTCGGTGGCGATACCTGCTGCCAGAGAGTTGTAGATATTGTGCTTGCCAGTCAGACTGAGACTTTCTTGCTCCATGTTGAAGGGCTCAGGCTTCTCAATCTTATATTGTCCTTTTTCGATGTAACCGATGACACCCTTTTCCTTCAATTCTGCGAAAGGATACTGGATGGACTTGATGTCGTATTTCTCCAGTTCACGCTTGATAATGGGGTCGTCGGCCCAATAGATAAAGGAGTCCTGGGGGGTCTGGTTCTGGATGATGCGCATCTTTGAGTCTACGTAGTTCTGCATCTTGAAATCGTAACGATCCAAGTGGTCGGGTGTGATATTCAGAAGAATGGCAATATTGGCGCGGAAATCATACATGTTGTCCAGTTGGAAGGAACTGAGTTCGATGATGTAATACTCGTGTGGATCTTCTGCCACTTGCAAGGCGAGGGAATTGCCGATGTTGCCAGCCAGTCCGGCATCATAGCCGGCCTGCTTGAAGATGTGATAGATAAGCGAGGTGGTCGTGGTCTTGCCGTTAGACCCTGTGATACAGATCATCTTGGAGTCTGTATAGCGACCTGCAAACTCAATCTCACTGATGATATGGATACCCTTTTCCTTGATCTTGACAATCATCGGGGCTGTATCGGGAATGCCCGGACTCTTGATGATCTCATCAGCGTTGAGGATCTTGGCCTCCGTATGCTGCCCTTCTTCCCATTCGATATGTCGGTCGTCGAGCATTTTCTTATACTTGTCTGCAATCTTCGACATGTCGGACACGAACACGTCAAATCCCTCCTTCTTAGCCAGGACGGCGGCACCTGCGCCGCTCTCGCCTGCTCCTAAAATCACAATTCTTTTCATCTTCAATCCTTCAATTTTACAATTTTCAATCCTTCATCATCTCATCTTCAATGTTATGATGGTCAGTGCGGCCAGGATAATAGTAGTAATCCAGAAACGGATTGTAATCTTCGACTCGTGGAATGGACGATGCGGCCACCCTTTCAGAATATAGGTGCTGGTGGCATCGAGTTGTGAGTCGAGTCTACGGAAGGTGTCGTGGATAGGGGTGGCCCTGAACACACGGACACGCTTGCCCTTGCGCTTCTGTATCTTGAACCATGAGGTCTGGATAATCACACTGAGACTCTCCACGAAGAAAATGCCGCAGAGAATCAGCAACAACAGTTCCTTATGGATGATGAGGGCACACACACCGATGATACCACCGATGGTCAGCGATCCCGTATCACCCATAAATACCTGAGCAGGGAAGGCATTGTACCATAAGAATCCCACCATAGCGCCGACGAAGGCACAGAGGAACACCACCAACTCTTCGGTATGGGGTATGTACATGATGTCGAAATACGATGCAAAGCCGATGTGTGACGACACGTAGGCCAACACACCCAAGGTCACTCCTATGATAGCCGAGTTACCAGCGCACATGCCGTCCATGCCGTCGTTCAGATTGGCACCGTTGCTGACGGCTGTAACCACGAGGATAGTTATCAGTACGAAGATAATCCATCCGGCAGCCACCTTATACTTACCTAAGAAACCTAATACCTCCGAGTAGTTCAGATTGTGGTTCTTTACGAAAGGAATGGTGGTCTGCAATGATTTCACCGCCTCCTTTTTGTGTTTTACCACTATTTCCTGATTCTGTTGCTGCACGTTGACATTCTCGCGTACCACAGCATCAGGACTGAGCCAGAGCGTGAGACCGACAATAAAGCCGATACTGACCTGTCCAACAATCTTGTATTTTCCTTTCAATCCCTCTTTGTTACGCTTGAATATCTTGATGTAGTCATCAAGGAATCCAAGGAATCCTAACCAGATGGTGGTTACAATCATCAAAATGATATAGATGTTTCGGATACGGCATAGCAAGATTACAGGAACGAGTATGCTGACGATAATAATGATACCGCCCATCGTAGGCACACCCTTCTTCTCCACGCCGAATGGGTCGATGCTCGGGTCGCGCTCAGTCTCGAAAATCTTTTTGCGCTTCATCCATTTGATGAACTTCTCACCAAACCATGCTGAGATCAGCAAGGCGAGAATCAACGTGAGCAGGGCACGGAAGGAGATGTAACTCCATAAGTGTGCACCAGGAATATCATATTGTTCTAAGAATCTGAATAAATAGTATAACATAACTATTGTCCCTTTAAATTCCCATTATCTACTCTTTAATTCTCAAAGATTTCCCGAACCACTTCCTTGTCATCGAAATGGTGCTTCACACCTTTGATCTCCTGATAGTCCTCATGTCCTTTACCGGCAATGAGAATGACATCGCCCTTGTCGGCCATCATACAGGCTGTACGGATGGCCTCTTTTCGGTCGACGATGCTCACCACTTTCTTCATCTGCTTGGCATCGAGGCCAGCCAACATGTCGTTGATAATATCCTGCGGTTCCTCGAAACGGGGATTGTCGCTGGTGATGATGACCTTGTCGCTCTGTTTCACTGCTTCTTGCGCCATCAATGGTCTCTTACCTTTGTCACGGTTGCCGCCTGCACCACAGACTGTAATCACCTTGCCTTTTCCGTCGAGCACCTCATGGATGGCATTCAGCACATTCTCCAAGGCATCAGGGGTGTGGGCGTAGTCGACAATGGCTGTATAACCCTCAGGCGCATGGATGGGCTCCAGTCGTCCGCTGACACTCTTCAGGGTGCTGAGGATGACGAGGATGTCTTCGGGCTTCTTGCCTAACATGACGGCTGCTCCATAGACGGCCAACAGATTGCTGACATTGAATTTGCCAATGAACTGTACGCCGACCTCATGCCCATCGATGTCAAGATACATGCCCTCAAAGTGGCATTCAATGATCTTAGCCTTGAAATCGGCCATACTTCTGGTGGAATAGGTTTTCACCTTGGCCTTGGTGTTCTGCACCATGAACAGACCGTTTTTGTCATCGGCATTGGTAATGGCAAAGGCCTCTTTGTCGAGACTGTCGAAGAAGGCCTTCTTCGCGTCGCGATAGTTCTCGAATGTCTTATGATAATCCAAGTGGTCGCGAGTCAGGTTGGTAAAGAGTCCGCCTGCGAATTTCAGACCTCCGATACGTTTCTGGGCGATGGCGTGACTCGAGCATTCCATAAAGGCGTATTCACAGCCAGCGTCGACCATCTGTGCCAACAAGCGGTTTAGTTCGATGGGGTCGGGGGTGGTATGGTCTGCTGGGATTGCTTCGTCTTCAATATAGTTGCAGACGGTAGAGAGCAGGCCGCACTTATGACCGAACTTCCTAAACATATTATATAATAAGGTGGCGATGGTGGTTTTGCCGTTGGTACCTGTGACACCTACGAGTCTTAACTTCCTGGATGGATCGCCAAAGAAGTGTGTGGCCACGATTCCGACAGCACTTTCCGTGGATTCTACCACTATATAGGTCACGCCTTTAATGTGTTCTTCGGGCATTCGCTCGCAGAGAATGGCTGCCGCTCCCAGTTCGATGGCCTTGGGGATGAATTTATGACCATCTGTCTGTGTGCCTGGGATGGCAACGAAGAGATGTCCGGCCTCAATACGACGGGAATCGATGTTCACACCCGTAATCTCTACCCCAGTGTCACCAAGGGTGTTGAGGACTTTTACATTCTTGAGCAGTTCAATCAGTTTCATATCTTACAGTTTTATTATTCCAGATAAAGTTCACATTTCATGCCTTGTTTTATGGCTGTTCCTGCATAGAGACTCTGTGACTTGACTTTGCCTCGGCCCCTGATGATGGCTCTGACACCTCGTTTCTCCAAAGCGTACACAGCATCTCTCGCGCCCATTCCTGTAACATCGGGAATCATCTGACTAGATTCCTTTTTCTGTTGGAGATGGGGTTTCTCCTTGATGTTGAGGTCGGTCAGCACATAATCGGCAGCAACGGCATTGCCTTGCTTCACTGTCGGCTTGAACACTGACAGAGAGTCGCGGGCATCAGACACGTTCAGTTTCAGGTTCTGGGCCATCACACCTTCTGCAATGTGATGGAATACCACACCCGACATACCGCCACCAGAGGCGGGGAGTCCTGACTTCTTGATACAGACAATGCAGGTATAACGTGGGTCATTAGCAGGGAAGAAGCCTGCAAACGACAGCCAGTAACGAGTAACGCCAGAGTGATAACTGCCATATTGGTCGGCTATCTGGGCGGTACCAGTCTTGCCAGCCACCTTGAAGGATTTAGAACCGGCCTTTCTACCCAGTCCCTGACTGACGACATGTTCCAGGATGGTCTGCATCATCTTGATGGTCGATGGCTTGGCAATCTGCTGCTTTAGTACCACAGGCTCAAACTCCTTAATCACCTGACCGTCCTTTACCAACTGCTTTACAAAACGGGGCTGCATCAGTTTGCCGTTATTGGCGATGGCATTATAGAAGGCGACCGTATTGATGGGAGCAATCTGGGTCTCGTAGCCGATACTCATCCAAGGTAGCGTGGTCTTGCTCCAATACTTGGCACGGTCTGTTGTCTTGGTGTCTGGCATACGGATATAGGGTGGGTGGTAACCAACCAAAGGCAACTTCAAGTCTTCGTGGATACCCACACGATAAAGACCCTCCACGTATTTTTTAGGATTCGAACCGTAGAACTTGTCGATGACATAACTCACACCGATATTCGAACTGACTTCCAAGGCACGAGCCACATTGATAGTGCCGTACCCACCACGACGCCAGTTGTGGTCTTTCATCGACCGACCGTGCATCTCCATCACACCGCAACCTGTTGGAATGGTGTAACTGGTGTCCTTGGGAATTACACCATCGTCGAGGGCGACGAGGAACGAGGCGACCTTGAACACGGAACCTGGTTCACAACGATGATTAATGGCATTGTTTACCATCTCGTAGTATTCTCCGTCATCGGCACGCTGCATGTTCACAATGGCCTTTACGTCTCCCGTCTTCACTTCCATGAGGATGGCCACGCCCATCTCGCCGTTGATGAGTTTCAACTCGTCGACGAGTGCTCTTTCTGCCAAATCCTGCATGCCTACATCGATGGTGGTCACGATGTCTGCGCCGTCAATGGGCGACAATACAGGAATATCGAGGTATTTGCTAAGCACCTTACGACGATGCATCAATCCATTGGTGCCACGTAGGATAGAGTCGTACGACAATTCCAGACCGTTCTTTGCACTGTCTTTGGCGACATACACGTCGCCTATGGTGCGCCAGGCCAGTGAACCAAACGGGTGACGGCGGGAATTATACTCTTCCCAGTGGAAGCCTCCTACACCAGGACGTTCACAGAAGATAGGCAACTTATGCACTTCGCAGAAAGTGTTGTAGTCAATGCGTCGTGGCCAGATGGCCCAGTGACGGGCGCCCACCGTACCGTTTTTCATGACCTTATGCTTGCCTTCCAACAGATTCTTTTTGAATTCTGCAGCACTTCTCGATGGAAAGATCTGATTCAGTTCGTAACAGATGGTATCAATGTTGGCTTCCCAAAGGGAGTCGCGGTTGTGATTGCCGATGGAGTCGGTGGCACCAGCCTGGAAATCAATAAACACTTTGTATTCCGGAATGCTGCTGGCCAGCAATTGACCATCGCAACTGAGGATATTACCACGGGTGGGTTTCACACTGACTGAGTCGCGCTTCAATCGGGAGGCTACCTGTGTCCAGTAGTCTTTCTTGGCCGTCATGATATACATGGCCTTGCCTACAATCGCAAATCCAATCAATGTGAACACTACTGCGATGGCGAAGTAGCGGGGCATGATCTTATCGCTGTTAAACCTACTCATTCCGTTTCTTTATTCAGGTACATTAATTATATATGGTGGCTGGTCAGAGATGTGAAGCAGACTGTCCTTGTTGTTCTTGAGTGCATCGAGCACATGACTTTCACGACATTTCTCCGTCAGTGTGCTATTGCTTGATAAAGCCTTGTATTTGGCATCTAACAATTCCTTCTCCATCTTATCGATGGCAATCATATCCTGCTGGCACTGATATCTGAAGGCGACATAGACGATGGCAAATACCACAATCAATACGATAATTCCAATATGATGGCGTACCATCTGGGCGGTCAGGAAATCGCCACCAAGGATTGTGCGCAGGGTCATAGTCGACGAGAACTTGGGGTCTTCCTCCTTGGCATTCTCCTTGATTTTCTGGAGCGTTTTCTTTGTCTGCTCCTTGATACTGCCCACTTCTTCCTTGGTCGTGGCTTTCTCCTCTTCTACCACGTCCTGGATCTCTAACTGGATATCGTCTTCTTTTGCCATTTTAGATTCTTTCTGCTATTCTCAGTTTTGCACTTCTGCTGCGAGGGTTGCGCGCTTGTTCTTCTGTGTCGGGCACAATCACCTTGCCAATGGGCTTGAAGGGAGCCTCTGTACGTCCGAAGAAGTCTTGCGTAATCTTTCCCTCTGTATTGCCGGCTTTCATCATGTTCTTGACCAAACGGTCCTCCAGCGAGTGGTAAGTGATCACACTCAGACGCCCGCCTTCACCAAGCAGATCCTTGCTACCGTTCAGCATCTCTTTGAGGGCTTCCATCTCATGGTTCACCTCAATGCGCAGAGCCTGAAACATCTTGGCCATCTCTTTTTTCTCCCTTTCTCTCGGAAACAGTTTTTCCGTTAGTTGCAACAGGTCGCCCGTAGTTATGATGCGCTGTGTTTGTCTGCCTTTGGTGATAGCGGCTGCGAGTTTTCTCGCGTTTTTCAATTCTCCATAGAGATAGAAGATGTCTGCCAACTGCTCTTCGTCATAGTCGTTTATGATATCAGCGGCAGTCTTGTCGGCTTGTTTGTTCATGCGCATGTCGAGCGGCGCTTCAAAGCGGAAAGAGAACCCACGGCTCTCATCATCCAGATGGTGGCTCGACACACCAAGGTCGGCCAGCAGTCCGTCGATCTTTTCCACATTGTAGTAGCGCATCCAGTTCTTGATGTATCTGAAGTTGCTCCTGACAAAGGTAAAGCGCATGTCGTCGACGATGTTCTTCTCTGCGTCCGCATCCTGATCGAAACTGTAAAGATGTCCTTTCTTACCCAGCCGACTCAGTATTTCGCGACTATGTCCACCTCCTCCGAATGTCACATCTATATAAACACCGTCGGGCTTGATTTCAAGCCCGTCGACGCTCTCCCTAAGGAGTACTGGAATGTGATATGTCGAAGAAGCATTTAACATATGGCGTCGTCGGTATTCATGATGTCTTCAAATTCTTTTCCAAAGTCCTCGTCACTTTTGAGAATCTGTTTCAGGTGTTGGGGCGACCAGATTTCTATGGTGTTGTCCATTCCAATGAACTGCACGTCCTGGTCTATCTCTGCTGCTTTTTGCAGTCGTTTGGAGATGAGGAAACGGCCGTTGCCATCGAGCGTAATGGCTTCCGCTTCCGAGATGAACTGGCGGAGCATCTGCTGATGGGAGGGCTTCCATGGTTTCAGTTGCGCCTTCAACAGATCCACTTTCTCATTCCATACGCTTTCCGGGTAAAGCACCAGACATTTTTGGTAGATGTCTTTCCGTAATACCAACAGTTCTTCGCCCGATGTCTGGAGCACCTTGCGGAAAACAGAAGGCAGGAAAACTCTTCCCTTCGCGTCTGTCTTGGCTTCTATGTTACCTAAAAAACGCATACGTTCATTTTATTAATAGAGTTGTGGCTACAAAATTATATATTTTTCCCCCACTTCCCTCCAAAACTCCCCACTTTTTTCTAAATTTAACTTTCTTTTATAAAAATCGTTATCTCGGGCATAGCAAAATTCAATTAATTACCGTTAATAAAAAAATTATTTCTCCTTTTTTGCTCATTTTTGAAAGATTTGTGCTATTTTTGCACCTTGTTAGAGGAAATGAGAGAAAACAACCAAAATGGAGAAAACGATCGACATCGATAAAATCCTGAAAGGGAAGTTGGGCGCAAAGGCAAAGTTCGTGCCTTCATTCCTTGTTAATTGGCTCAAGCGCGTGGCGCATGAGGACCAAGTCAACGCTTTTCTTTGGGAGAGTCGAGACAAGGTGGGTGTAGAGTGGTTGGAGGAATGTGTGCGTTATCTCGATATGACTTTGGAGATCGTGGGTAAGGAGAATCTGCCCGATCCTCAGGATGGCCGCCTATACACCTTTGTGAGCAATCATCCGCTTGGCGGTGAGGACGGTGTGGCCCTTGGCGCCATTATCGGATGCCATTATGAGGGGCGTTTCCGTTATCTGGTCAACGACTTGTTGATGAATCTGCCAGGATTGGCTCCTGTCTGTATTCCCATTAATAAGACTGGTAATCAGAGTCGTAACTTCCCTGCGATGGTGGAAGCCGGCTTTCAGAGCGACAACCACATGCTGATGTTCCCCGCTGGCCTTTGTTCACGCAAGCGCAATGGTGAAATCCGTGATATCCCTTGGACGAAGACGTTCATTTCCAAGAGTGTGCAGTATCAGCGTGACGTGGTTCCCATCCATTTCGGAGGACAGAACTCCAACTTCTTCTATCGTCTGGCCAATTTCTCCGACAAGTGTCTGCCATTCAATTTGGCAATGCTGTTTTTGGTCGATGAAATGTATAAAAATGTGCACAAGACCTTCCGTATCGCTATTGGTAACCCCATCCCCTGGCAGACTTTCGACAAGAGCAGGAAACCCGTGGAGTGGGCGCAATATGTCAAGGAGAAGGTCTACACTCTTTAAATAATCATAATCACCAGGACTTCTAAAAACCCAATCATAATGGAACAAGAGATTATCCAACCCATTGCCAAAGAAATTCTGAAAAGTGAACTGACACCAGAATGCCAGTTACGTATGACCAACAAGAGTCATAACGAGATTTATGTTGTGACGGCTCATAATGCGCCCAATGTCATGAAGGAGATTGGTCGTCTTCGTGAGATCGCTTTCCGCGAGGCTGGGGGAGGAACGGGCAAATCGATGGATATCGATGAGTTCGACATCTGTGAAAACTGTTACAAGCAATTAATTGTCTGGAATCCAGAGGCAGAGGAGATCATTGGTGGTTATCGCTATCTGGAAGGTACGGCATGGGAGATGGATGACAAGGGGCAACCTGTCTTGGCCACCAGTCACATGTTCCACTTCTCCGACAAGTTCCTTAAGGATTATATGCCCTATACGATTGAACTAGGTCGTTCGTTCGTGTCGCTTCCTTATCAGTCATCGCGTATGGGAGCGAAGAGCCTCTTTGCCTTGGATAATCTTTGGGACGGCCTTGGTGCCCTGACAGTCATCAAACCCAACGTGAAATATTTCTTCGGCAAGATGACGATGTATCCCTCGTATATCCGTAAGGGGCGTGATATGATTCTCTATTTCCTTAAGAAGCATTTCGACGACAAGGAGCATCTGATTATCCCGATGAAACCGCTGAAAATCGAAGAGGATCCCAATGAGTTAGCCCAGATATTCTCTGAGCCAAGTTTCAAGGAAGATTACCGTATCCTGAATCGCGAAATCCGTAAACTGGGCTATAACATCCCGCCGTTGGTAAATGCCTATATGAGTCTGTCGCCCACCATGAAACTTTTTGGTACGGCCATTAACTATGGTTTTGGCGATGTGGAGGAGACTGGTATCCTGATTGCCGTTGATGAGATTTTAGCCGAGAAGCGCGTCCGTCATATCGACTCTTTCCTCAAGGATCATCCTGAAGCACTGAAGATTACGAGTGGTGCCAATAAGGTTATCTATAAGGAAAAAGTCTGACTGCAAATATTATATGAAGGGGGATGGATGAGAGTTCTTAGTTGTCTTCTAGTCCTGTTTGGCATTAGTGCCTATGCACAGGAATCGCAGCCTGTGCCCCCTGAGATTGCGAAGGTGCTTGATGAGCATCACTTGTATTTGGATGCCCGTCTCGATAAGACAACCCGTCATCCTTTTGCTTATTCAGACATCCATGAGGCAGCGTCTCACTTTGGTGACAGTTGTACGCTTTATATCGCTCCTAGTGTCTATTGGATTGATGATCCGGATACGCCCGAAGTGGTGGCCGGAAAAGACGGGCACGAGCCGTTTGGTATGGTCGTCCGAGCAAAAAAACTCCATTTTATTGGTCTTTCTTCCGATGCGAGTCATACAGTTTTGGCATCGCAGCGAGGCCAGATGCAGGGGGCTGTGGGCAACTTTACGATGTTCGACTTCTGGTGCGACACTCTCACCGTTGAGAATCTCACGATGGGTAATTACTGCAATGTCGACCTCGACTATCCCCTCAATCCTAAACTATCGCGTAAGAAGCGCAGCGATGCCATCACCCAGGCGCATGTGGGCTATGTACATGGTAAGAAACTGGTGGCAAAGAATGTGAGTTTTATCAGTCGCTTGAACCTCAACCCGTTGAATGGTGCGCAGGATTCTTATTACGAGGACTGCCATTTCGAGTGTACCGACGATGCCATGAACGGCACAGCCTTCTATCGTCATTGCGACATTGACTTGTATGGTCAGAAGCCCTTTTGGAGCACTTTTGGACGAGGCCCGTTGTTTATTGATTGCGACTTCTATGTCAAGGGTGGCAACCGCGAGATGTATTTCTGCAAACAGGGCGGTCCCGTCACGCTTATCGATTGTCGTTATCATGCGCCATCGGATAGTATATATATCGGTTGGACGGCCTATCCCCAGCCTTGGTTGCGCTGTTATCAGAAGAATTTTACACTCAACGGCAAACCATACGTGATAGGCAGTCGTCAACCACAGAATACGATGGTGGTGGATTCTGTCCCCATGCGCACCGACCTACCACCTTACTTGTGGTTAAGTCAACATGAGGCTGAGATACAGGTCGGTGGTAAGCCTCTGGCGTTACATGCTGATGGCGATGGTAGAAAAGTTGTATGGTATATTCAGCCGCCTTACAACCAATTGGCTTGTTTAAATCAGGCAGAAGGTGATTCTGTCATCGTTAATATTGCCTGTGAGACGATTGAAGAACCTATCAGTTTCCCTGTTACTGCTTATGCTGTGGGTGATAGCGTGGTTGGCGGCGTGGCGGTATGTCAGGTGACCATTAAGCCTTCACAATTACCAGCGCCAACCTTTTTGAAAGCGGCTATCATTAGAATCGACAAGGGTATTGCTTATCTCGATTATACCCTCGACCTCCAAGGGCGGCGCGATGAGTCGCGCATTGTCTGGAGCCGACTCGATACCGACGATTGCCAGAAGGAAGTCATTCTGGCTTATAGCAACGATGGTCCTCAGCGCCAGTATAAACTCCGCCCGGGTGATGTAGGCCGACGGCTTATGGCTTCCATCCGCCCGGCTCATCAGCGGAGCCCTCAGGGTGAGTTAACGGAAGTAGCATCGCTGCCTGTCAAAAAAACAGATGTGACAGACGCAAATACTTTGGCAACCGATTTCAGCGACCTCTTCTGTGGTACTAGTCATGGAGAGTGGGTCGACGCTTGGCAGGTGGATGGCTTCAAGCCTGCCGATACGGCTGAGTTCCCTTGGTCGTTCGATTCTAATAAACCCATGTGGGAATATGGAGAGGGCTTCAATGGTGCTGTGGGCAAGGGACTTTTGCAAGCACAGCGAGGAGCCCGTCTGATGTACACACCGACGGAAGGTAATTATGGTAATATGTCATTGACTTTACAGGTCGATCCCACCAAGACCGCAGGTCAGGGGTTTGGCTCGGCTACAGGCCAGTATATGGATGTCTGTCTGAAGTTCGACACAAAGACGCTCACAGGCTATGGTCTTCGCATCATCCGTACTACTAAATATGCTAAAGCCGTAGATTTCTACCTTGTGGAATATGACCATGGGCAGACCAAAGCCATCACAGAACCCGTTTCCTCCACTTGTTACCGTACGGGTTGTACCATTTCCCTGAAGACAGAAAGCAACCGTTTGACGGCTCATGTTGAGACCACGACACCCCAACCCGATGATAGTGTCCTGCCTCATGTCGTTGACCTCTCTGCACCGATGAAACCGAATAATTTTGGCGGTATCGCCATTCAACATACAGGTTCCTGCGGCGAGAGCACTACTATGCTCCATCGCCTGCATGTTAATTGGAATAGAAACTAAAAAATAAGTGATTATGACACAAAAAGAGAAGACCCAGATTGAGGAGCGGATTGTAGATGTGTTGAAGACTGTCTATGACCCCGAGATTCCCGTCAACATCTACGACCTGGGAATGATCTACAAGATTGATGTTCAGGACGACAACTCAGTTGAGTTGGATATGACTTTTACGGCGCCTAATTGTCCGGCGGCCGATTTCATCCTCGAGGATGTCCGCACTAAGGTGGAAAGTGTCGAGGGTGTGAAGGGAGCCAATGTCAACTTGGTCTTCGAACCTGCCTGGGACCAGAGTATGATGAGTGAAGAAGCACGTGTAGAACTTGGATTTGATTAGTATGAAACCAATTTATTTCCTTTCCGATGCCCATCTTGGGTCGCTGGCTATTCCTCACCAACGTATGCAGGAACGCCGCTTGGTGCGTTTCCTCGATTCTATTAAGGAAAAAGCCGCAGCCGTCTATCTTTTAGGCGACATGTTTGACTTCTGGTACGAATATAAATATGTGGTACCTAAGGGCTTCACCCGCTTCCTTGGCAAGATTTCCGAATTAACGGATATGGGTGTCGAGGTTCATTATTTCACAGGCAACCATGACATCTGGGCCTATGAATATCTGGAAAAGGAATGTGGCGTCGTTCTCCATAAACAGCCAGAGACCACCGAACTATATGGTAGGATATTTTTCCTGGCGCATGGTGATGGATTAGGCGATTCCAATAAGAGTTTCAAACTCATCAGAAGTATCTTCCACAACCGCGCCTGTCAGTGGGCATTCTCCGCCCTTCATCCCCGTTGGGGTATGTGGTTCGGCCTTCATTGGGCCAAGCATAGCCGTTTGAAGCGAGCCGACAATGAGGAACCTGCCTATATGGGTGAGAATCGTGAGCACCTTGTGCGCTTCACGAAAAAATACATTCAGTATCACTCCAACGTCGACTATTTCATCTATGGTCACCGTCATATCGAGGTCGATCTCCAATTGACAAAGAAAGCCCGTATGATCATTCTTGGCGATTGGATTACCCAGTTCTCCTACATCGTCTGGGATGGCGAGCACCTCCTTATGTCGCAATACATCGAGGGCGAGAGTCAACTCTAACGTGGTAAAAAAATGCCTTATCCTACATCCCCCGAATTACCGATCTCATCATCTAAGATAGGGATATCCTGAGGTGTTTCAAGATAACCATCGAACCCAGAAACCGTAAGAATCGTGGTGGACGTATCAAATGTAAAGATACGCATGACTGGTGGAAGATATTTCTTTTTCATCGTTGTACCTTTTTGATTCCATGATGTATGACAATACCTTTGTAGATGTTCGAAACGCGCTGGCCGTTGACATTGTATAATGATGAATCGACTGCATCGTTATCGACAACAGATGAGGGGATTTTGAGTTCTTTGATACCCGTTGCAGTATTTCCAAAGTTGATTGTCAGGGGTCTGGCAGCGCTTGGGGTGACATCAAGATATGCTTTGTTTTGGGGTATAGAAACACCACTTTGAACTTTTGCAAATGCTGTCTGATCTTTACGTAGCGCATAGATGTTCTTTGCTGCTGTCACAGAATAATCTCCAGAGGCTGTACTCTTTAACAGGTTACCTGAATAGAGGGTCGTAATATCATTGTCCACCCATGCACCTAGCGATAGCGTTTTGTCTCCACCACCATCGCTATAGAGCAATACACCTGTATCGGCTGGTATCACCTTGGTGTCAAGCCATTGTACTGTGACGGTGTTGTCATAGGTGTCGGTCGTGGTAACGATAAAGATGTTCACATCCTCGGGCACTACCAAAGGCGATGAATAACTATATGATGACAGGTGGCTGGTGGTATTGATCGTGACGGTAGGCATTGCAATAGGATCTCCATTAGAAACCGTGATGGCAGACGAGTTGTCACCATACAGTATCAGATTCTTTCCTTGACCACCACCGTCATTGAGATTGAGATATTGGGTGGTATTGGTAGGAAGTCCTAGAAGGAAGTCAGAAGTAACAGCAGTATTAGCGGCTTCCTGAATCTGCCAATAAGTGGGGGTGCCACTCCTCATCACGAGTGTAGAATTCTCTGCACAGAGCCATTGTCCAGTGGCAAGATTCTTGAGGTTGTAACCTTTATAGGGATTGCCATAGAATGCCCATTTATAAAGTGGATCATCTGCGGATGTAGTGCTCAGCGTAGGTGTAGTGTTGTCTTGATGCAAATAGCCGTTGCGCACCTTTACAAGGTAGTAGATGCCCTCGGCATCGCCTGAGGTGCTGAAAGGCACCGAAAGGGTAGCCTTTACCTCACGTTCCTTCTCAGCGTCAGTCATCGTTGAGTGATAGGTGAACGGAGTGAGAGCAGGCAGAGCAACATACGGAGCCGTGAGGGCAGCAGGATATGTTGAAATCTCCTCGCCATCGACAACAGCCTGGAAGTGCTTGGTGAGCACCTGTTTAGTGTCTGCATCTTTCACTACCCACTCGATGAAGTCGGTGTCGAAAGCCATCTCCGTATCATTGCCATCAGGACCTGCTGCCACGATACGGAAACCAGAACCCTTCATCTTACTATAGATGGCTTTGGGCACGGAGAACTCATAGGTATTGGAGAGATAAACCAGATTACCAGCAGCATCGTATACCTTGAAGCCCACGGCACCAGTACCATTTGTATGATTGACCAGCACATCGAGGTCGCCATCGGCATCCTCTACATAAGAGACCTTATAGCCTGTAGCAGATATTGTAGAAACGAAATCGGTGTATTGGCCTACGTCGCCATTGCCAATAGAGTATTGGCTACTGAAAGCGCTCTTCTTGGTATTTGAGGAAGCACCATTATAAGTGGCATCGGGAGCAGATACACGGTCTTCAATGAATACGATATTCGCCTTAGGTAACCCCATATCCTTCACCTCTTTAATAGCATTATCTATCATCTCTTGTGTCACGACGAGATAGTACGTACCGTAGTCGCCCACCTTGAAGGCCGACTTGGTGACACTATTCAACGTATATTCTTCTTGTTGGGGAACAATAAAGAAGCCATAGGCCTGGAATAGTTCGGTGAGGTCATAATCACTGACCTGACAGGCTATCTTATAGAATTTTAAGTAGTCGTCAGTAGCATTGATGAATGTATTCTGCACGCGGGTGCACGGATCGGCTCGCAGCGCTTTGAAAAATTTCTGATAAAAGTTAGAGTCTTGCATATAACCCTGAACGTGGAAGAACTGATAGAGTTGGAAGTATAGGTGGGTGCGCTCCCACAAACCTCTATCCTGCCAATACACATTATTAGCCATGTTCTGGAACGTGGTTGAGATGTACTCTGCACGACTGGTAAGATGGCCATTGAGATAGACGGCAATATTAGAGAACAGGTTGTTTGACACCTCCGATTGCCCGATGATGTTGATGGCAGCCTGATTGATGTGACCTATCTCATGGGCTGGTCCCCAAAGGCTACCTCCAGCAAAGAGGTTTTCGTACTTCATCACATCGGAGATGGTGCTCTCATTATAATAGGTGCCATAGTTGCTGGCATACATGTGACCTCCTTCTGCAAAGGACACCGCCATCATGGGGGTGTTGAAATAGCCGGGGAACTCATCATCCAGTCCCATGATGTTGTGTTCCATCTCTACCACCTTATCCCATTCGTTAAGCAACTCTACCATCTTCTCAGGGCAAGCCGCCATTACCTTAGAAGCATTCATATTGAAAATCTGCTTACGGCTACGCAACTGGAGATAGTCATAATGCTTAAACAACTTATCCTGCATTTTGGCCCAGTCCGCATTAGTGTCGCCACGAGTAGTTGAGAAGGCTCCATTCACCAATCCACCTTCGATATGGATGGTGACGTTGGGATAATTCGCCAGTGGTGTATAGGGGTCCTCGCCGCTAGTGACATTGTTTACCTCATAATCCACAAACAAACAGCCTGCCGTCTGCATCTTCAGGATGTTGAAGCCGGTAGTCAACGTGTAGTCATCACCTGAAGCACTCTGATGCTGCACATTGCGAAGCAAGACAGTGCCGCCGTTAGGGATGTTGCCCACATAAACGGTGATAATATCGCCAGCAGCCACATAAATGCCCGTTGGGTCGGAGTTCGGAGAAAGTCTGTAGCCTACCTTTACGAGACTTCTCCATACGCTTTCCTTGCTCACAGGTGCATAACTGCCAACTCGGAAAGTCTTTTCTGTGAAACTCCATCCACTTTGATACTCTTCCCAAGCGTTATTCTTCACCTTCAGTGCCATCGTGATGACCGTCTGTGGGATGTTGTCAGCAGTCATTGTAGCCGTTAGATCTTCATCACTATAGGCTTGATACGTATCTTTCAATTGTGAACAACTGGCATCGGTAAAATATTTGGCAAGGGCAGTTGTGATGGTGGCTTTATTGTTCACCAAAGTAATATAACCGTTATATTCTGCTCGCTGAGCAGCCAACGCAGCCTCATCAATCGATACTTCCTCTAATTGCCATTTAGAAGCAGGAGATTCAGTTGACCAACTGACCACATCGTGTCCATTCTGCTGATGATGGAATCCCGCGCCATTATAAATAATGAATCCCGCATCGGTCAGTTCCATGGTATAGTTTTGACCAGATAAATACGTATGATAGATAGTACTTGACCCTATCTTAGAACGGTTAATATAGTTCATAGTAACCGCATTCTGAACCCGTATAGACTTCTTGTCATTTTCGGAGTTATCCACAATAATCTTCCACACCTGCATATAGTCGTTGGCATTAGGCGTATCACAGAATACATTGTTATATATGCCATTGCTAAGGGTAATGGAAGGCGTTTCTGCTTCGCTCATCGCCATCGTGGCATTATAGGATAGCGAATAGAACCGATAATACTTACCTGACTCCACTTGGTCAAGTGAGGTGAGATACGTTGTTCCTTGTGCTTGTGTTGACATTGTCAAAAGGAGCACAACAATGGTATAGTGCCACGTTTTTAGCAACAATTTGGCTTTCCTATTCATTTTGTTTTCTTTTAGGTTAATATATTCGGGCACAAAGATAATAAAATCTATTGAAAAATCAAAGAAATACAGGATTTTTTTGTAGATTATAAATGAAATAGCGCCAGGTCTCTTGACCTGGCGCCTTTGTAATTTGCAGACCTGTGGGTTCTATAGATAAGTGAAACTGTCTGTTTTGTCCTGCCCGATATAGCGGAGGATGAGGTCGACGATTTCGTCTTCCGTCTTTCCGTCGGCTGTGATGACAAGGTCGTAGTTACGCGTGTCGTAACGAGAAGACTTCGTATATTTGTTGACGTAGTTCTCACGCATCTTGTCAACCTTCTCAATGGTTTTGCGGGCCTCTTCGGGTGTCTTGTTCTGCTTGCGGCAGACACGCTCGATACGGAAATCCATCGATGCCTGAATGAGAATACTCAGGTGGTTGGGATGGTTGCGGAATACGAAGAAGCCACTGCGACCTGCCACGACGCACGATTCATCTTTGGCGATGGCTTTCAGGATTTCCTGTTCTGTCTTGAATATCTCGTCGGTGGTCAGTAGGTCAGGTTCTTCGCTCATCCTCGTCTGATAGAATGTATCATTCTGATATCCTGCTGTCAGCGTGCGCTTGAACTCGGCCCACCATGTGTGACTACGGCCTTTCAGTTTCTCTATTTGGGCAATATTGAGATGGTATATCTCCTGCAAACTCTTGATAAGTGCCTTGTCGTAGAAAGGTACTCCAAGTTTCTCTGCCAACTTCCGGCCTACGGTGCGACCTCCGCTACCGAGTTCTCGGTTAATAGTAACCACAAATTTCTCTTTTAGTTTCATGACTTTTCAGTTTTAGCGTTACATCGTGGCAAAGATACGAAAAAAAGTGTAAAGTTCCAAATTTATTTATGCTTTTTCAAAAATTCTTCGGCCTGGCCAATCATCTCGGTGAGTTTGGCGTTGGGATTGGGTTCTTTACGGGCGAGAGCCAGGAAACGTTCGTAATAGGTCTTGGCCTGTTTGACATTTTGGAAACAATAGTAAGTGGCATTGGCAATATTATAATAAGTGGCGATGGAGGTGGGGTTGTAGTCGAGGTGCCGCTTCCAGGCTTCGATGGCTTTCTCGTATTGCTTGGTGAGATAGTAGCCTTCGCCCTGCGAGAGGGTGATGGCCTTCATGATGGTGGTGTCGGGCAGCATCAGTTTCGTGGCGAGATCAAGATAACCCAGCCCTTCCTCGTAACTCCCGAGGTCGACGCTGACCACGCCAAGCCGATAGGCACAGCCTGGATGTTGCATGCCGCTGATGAGGAAAGCGGGAATCAGACACTTATAAGCGTGGTTGAGACTGTCGAGTCGCGTGTAGCACATACCAGCGGAGTATAGGGTGTTGAAGGTGGAGTCGCCTTGCTGGAGCAGGCGTTCGTACAAGGCCACTGACTTATCGAACTTGCGGTCCATGAAGTAGGCATCGGCCAGGGCACGATTTACAAGGATATTGGTGGAGTCTTGTTTGAAGTATTTTTCTCCGTAATTGATGCCCTTCCACGCCTGGTCTTCTTTGGCGAGGGCGGTAATGAGGCCAGCCGTCATTTCCCCGTCCATCGGATATTGTGAGATCAGATTACTGGTCCACCAGACGAACGAGTCGTTGTCACCCTGCTTTTGATAACTATATGCCAGTTGACGAAAGGCCTCATGGGTGAGGTCCTTTGTTGGGATGATTTTCAACAGATCAGCCGTCTGTCGGTAGTTGGCACGTTTGTAGTAGCAGTCAGCCAACTTTATGCGGACTTCCGTTGTGTCTTTCATCGCATAGGCCTGTTGGTAATACTTCAGCGCCTCGAGGGTGTTGTAATTCTGCATGCAACTGTCGCCCGCCTGAATCATCAGTTGCAGGGAGTCGGCAACGGGCTCAACGCTCTGGCGAGCGCTGCTTGCCTTCGTCTTTTTCGCAAAAACCTCGCCCTGAGCAGTCGAGACTGTCAGCAGGGCGAGGATAAGCATAGTCCATATTTTATGCTTCATGAAACGAGTGAGATTTAGTTGACTTTGATGATGATCAGCCCGTCACCATCTGTCTTTACGTTTTGGGGAGTGATGAGTTTTGACTTGTCCTCAACAGGCTTGCCGTCGACAAGGATTTTCTTCACAGGTTTGCCGTTGATGGTGACGTTGCCGTTCTCGTCGATTTTGGCTCCTGGCAAGCGACTGACGACCTCCTTGAATTTGGGGTCAGATGCATCCAGCTTTAATGGGGTGAAGGAAACTGTGGCCTGAGTTGTTTCTTTGGGCTTGCCGCCATCGAGGCGGAAGGAGATGGGTACGGTGTACTTCACGTTGACGGCCTTACCGCTCTGTGTGCCAGGTGTCCAGTTGGGCATGGCGTTGATCACGCGGAGGGCTTCTTCATCAAGTGAGGGATTAACCGACTTCACCACGCGGGCATCGCTGATTGAGCCGTCTTTGCCAACAACGAACGTCACGATGACACGACCCTGTATGTCGGCCTCCATAGCATCCTTCGGGTATCTGATGTTCTGCGACAGATACTCAAAGAGTTTAGGTGCGCCACCAGGGAACTCGGGCATCGTCTCAACGACATCAAAGACATCGCTGGCCTCACCAGTCGCATTTTTCTTGCGGGTAATCACAATGACACCGTCTTTTGCGTCCTGACCATAGAGATCAATGGCTGCCTTGTCTTTAAGAACAGTCATGGATGAAATCTCATTTGGAGCAATCGCCGTAGCCTGTTTCTCATCCATTCGAACACCATCGACGATAAAGAGCGGCTTCTTGCCAGCCTCTGTCTGGATAACCTTCAAGCCAGCAGCAGGTTCGATACGATCATCGACTTTCTGTTCTACAACCTGCAGGACGGTGCCGTTACCTGCCTTGATGGTGCCGGCCTTCCGGCCTTTCTTCACGGGCACTTGTTTCTGGGGCTCGTCGTTGTTGTAGACGTAGTCCGTAACGGTCTCTGCATTGAGGGCGAGTGTAACGCCCACGATGGGCACGAGTGCCAGCAGTTTCAGAAGACTGCGGCGTGGGGATTTGGTATGTAACATCATATGGATTCGGTTTTTGAGGGCACTGTGAGTGATTCCGTTGGCAAGGGAGTACCCGCCGATGCCGCCGGCTTTTGTGATTAACAGGTATTGATATTGACGCGCATTGATCCCTTGTGAGAGTACTGCACCGTCGGCCTCGTATTCATGGATGGCACGCAGATCGCTGCGCAGCATCCACATGGCGGGATTAAACCACTGGAGGGCGGTGAGGAGATCGACGAGGATCAGGTCCCACGAATGACGTAGGCGGATATGTCCCCGTTCATGCGTGAGGATCGCAGCATCATTAGTTTCGTAGTCGCTGCGGTTCATCACGATATAGTGCATCCAACTGAAGGGTGCCAATGCTGCGTTACCGGTCACGCAGATCATGGTGCCATCGTCCTGCGGATGCTGTTCACTATGTTTAATGAGGCTGGTAATTCTGAATACCGACCAGAGGGTATTGGCAAGTGTGGCTACCATACCTAAGATATATAGGATGGGCAGAATCATTTGCCATAGAGGCACTTGGGGGGCGTCATCTTCGATGACTGTGGCACCCAGTTCCACGTCGACCGTGGGCATCGGCATCATCACCGTCTGATGGGTTGTGATGACACAGAGCGGCAGGATGAATGAAGCCACTGCCGTAGCCAGTAGCACGATGCGGTTGACACGGTGGAAGGTTTCGCGGGCCAGCATCAACCGGTAGAACATATAGAACACCGCGATGAGCACGGCCACCTTCAGGTCGTAGATCAGAAAATCAGTCATGGTTGTTTTCGATTTGGTCGATGAGTTCTTTTAATTCTTCTACGGAAATCTTTTCCTCCTTAACAAACGAGGAAACGGCAGAGAGGTAGGAGTCGTTGAAGTAGTTCTTGATGACACCGGCAATCGACTTGCGCCCGTATTCAGCCTCTGTAATCAGCGGGAAGTACTGGTAGGTGTTGCCAAACTGCTTGTGGTCAAGGTAGCCTTCCTTCTCCAGGATACGAACCATCGTGGAAAGGGTATTGAAATGCGGACGGGGCTCGTCGTAGTATTCCAGGAGTTCCTTGACGAACATTGGACCGTGCGCCCAATACAGATCCATGATTTCCTTTTCTTTATTTGTAAGTTTCTTCATTGTCGTTAATGCTTTTAGTTTTCAATCAATTATCGCGTCGTTATCTTTTCCTGGGTGCAAATTAACTAAAACTTTTCGTTAGTTACAACTAAAACGCATAGTTTTTAAACTAAATTAAGTAGTTTGTCTAAGATTTAACATATCTTTTTCTTTGGAAACGGTTGGCTATCTGCAAAATATGTTGTATCTTTGCAGCGTGAATTCACAAAAACAGACATGAAAGGACAGAAGATTGTAACCTTCGGAGAATTGTTGCTCCGGTTCTCAAAGCCCGGTCATCTGAGACTGACGCAAGGTGATATGTTCACCAGCAAATATGGTGGCAGTGAGGCCAACGTGGCTGTGTCGCTGGCATCACAGGGCGAGGATGTGACCTATATCACCCGTCTGCCAGACACGCCTGTGGGTCATGCAGGTGCCATGAACCTGGCGCAGTTGGGTGTGAACACCAAGCATGTGCTCTATGGCGGTCAGCGTATTGGTACCTATTATTTCGAGCCACCTGCAGGCATGCGTGCTGCTAAGGTGATCTACGATCGTAGCGGTTCGGCTTATTACGACCTGAAGCCTGGCATGATTCCCTGGCGGGAGATTCTGAAAGACTGTGCCTATTTCCATGTATCGGGCATCACCGCTGCCATCTCGCAGCAGGCGGCCGATGCCACCTTCGAGGCTCTCGACATCGCCGACGAGTTGGGCGTGACGGTCTGTTTCGATATCAACTATCGTAAGAATCTGTGGCAATACGAGGGTGCAGAGCCCCGTAAGACGCTGAGTCGGATGCTCTCGCGTTGTGACATGATGTTTGGCGATGCCATCGAGTTCGAGTGGCTCTCACAGCATCCGCAGCCCCCGTTCACCGCGATTGACTCGAACTTCGAGATGCAGATGAAGGAATACGGGGAATGGTTCGACGAGTTGCATGCCCAATATCCGCGACTGAAGCACTGGATGATGGGCATGCGTAATATTGTCAGTTCGAATCACCATACGCTGACGGCCCTGCTGTTTACGGAAGGTAAACTGTTGCAGGCGCCTATCGTCGATATCCCTGATGTGGTGGATCCTGTGGGGGTGGGCGATGCCTTTATGGGTGGTTGGCTGCACGCTGTCGGTCTCTTCCCTGACGACAAGCAGAAGCAACTGAACTATTCGCTCGCGGCTGCTGCCCTGAAGAATACGATTCCTGGCGATTTCAACCTCTCGACGGAAGATGAGATCCTTGCTATATTGAATAAAGAAGCCGCTCACTGCTGAGCGGCTTCCTTATTTATTTGTTGTTGATGCGATCTGGGTTCACAAACCTCTTCGGCTTCTCGATCGTCTTGGTGCTGTCGGCTGCTGCGCCACGGGTGCGTGCCCAGTAGTAGTCATCATACCAACTGTCGTAGCCCCAAGAGTAGTCGTCCCAATAGGTGTATGGATGACTGACGTTGTAGAGATTGAAATCAACCAGCGTGCCATAGTCATCGAGTGTGCCATAGAAACGGCTGGAGTTGAGACGGTAGTCATAGATGTCTATTGAGCAATCCTCTTCGATGAAGTACACGTGGATCACACCGTTCTTGACTGTCCAGTCGATGTGGTTGGCCACATAGTCCCAAGGGGCATTGCTGTAGTAGTCTACCCAATAACCAGAACCGCTTTTTACGCAGAACGGATCCTTGAGGAATGTGATTTCTGTATAGGTGGCATCGTAGGTGCGACCATCCCAGTAGGTAGAGATATACATATTGCCTTTCCAAGAACCCTCCAGGGTGTCAGCGATCATTTCATCCTCGCAAGAGGTGAAGGCCAGTGCCATCATCGCCATCATCAGCATAGTAAACATCTTCTTCATAATTGTACCCTTTCCTTATATTTAGTTCGACATTCTTTTTATTATTCACACTGCAAAGGTAGGGCATTTATGGCATAAAAAAAAGGGAAAATCCCGAAATGCGATGCGGGATTTCCCTATTTCTGTTTAGGGTTTTGAACTATAAACTACTTCAGCAAGTTCATCGTGTCGGTAGCAATCATCAGTTCCTCATCGGTAGGAATGACGACCACCTTGACTTTCGAGTCGTCGGCAGAGATGACAACCTCCTCGCCACGGGCCTTGTTCTTTTCCTCGTCGAACTTGATGCCCAGGAACTCCATGTCCTTGCAGACGGCAGAGCGCATGCTGGTCTGGTTCTCACCCACACCGGCGGTAAACACCACCACGTCGAGACCACCCATAGCAGCAGCGTAGGCACCGATGTATTTCTTGATGCGATAGAAATACATGTCCTGAGCCAGTTTGGCCTTGGGGTCACCAGCCTTGGCTGCATTCTCCACATCACGCATGTCGGAGGAACCGCCAGTCAGACCGGCCACACCACTCTTCTTATTGAGCAGGTTCGACATGCCGTCAGCGTCAAGACCGAGTTTTTTCTCGATGAAGGTCACAGCACCACCGTCGATATCACCGGCGCGGGTACCCATCACGAGACCCTCCAGCGGCGTAAGACCCATTGAGGTGTCGATACACTTGCCATCGACAACGGCAGCGATAGAACCGCCGTTACCCACGTGACAGGTGACCATCTTGGTGCCCTCTGCCTTAATGCCGAGGAACTCGCAGGCACGCTGTGATACATAGCGATGAGAAGTTCCGTGGAAACCATAGCGACGGATGCCGTATTTCTCATACAGTTCGTAGGGGATGGCATACATGAAGGCCTTGGGGGGCATGGTCTGGTGGAAGGCGGTGTCGAACACACCCACCTGGGGCAGACCCGGCATCAGTTCCTTCACGGCATTCACACCCTTCAGGTTGGCGGGGTTGTGCAGCGGTGCCAGATCCGAGCACTCCTCGAAGGTCTTCAGCACCTCGTCGGTAAGGATCACCGACTTGTTGAACTTCTCGCCACCATGCACCATACGGTGACCTACGGCATCGATCTCGTCGAGGCTCTTGATCACACCAATCTCAGGATCCGTCAGCAGCGAGAAGATGAACTTCACACCTTCTGTGTGCTCAGGGATATCGTGCATAATCTGTTTTTTCTCACCATTGGCCAGTTTCACCTTCACAAAGGCACCGTCCAGGCCTACGCGCTCTGCACCACCGCTGGTCATCACGCTCTTGTCGTCCATGTTATACAAGGCGTACTTGATAGACGAAGAGCCACAATTCAATACAAGGATCTTCATATTTTCTTAATTCTTAATTCTTAACTCTTAATTACTTCTTCGCGTCCATAGCCTGGCAGGAGGTGATGGCGATCATATAGTAGATGTCATCGATAGAGCAACCGCGTGAAAGGTCGTTCACAGGACGGGCGATACCCTGAAGCACAGGACCGATGGCGATGGCGTCGCCTAAGCGCTGAACCAGTTTATAGCCGATGTTACCCACCTCGAGGTTGGGGAATACAAGTACATTGGCCTTACCGGCGATTTCTGAGCCCGGAGCCTTCTTAGCACCAACCGATGGCACGAGTGCGGCATCAGCCTGCAACTCACCGTCGATCTTCAGCGTTGGATCAAGTTCCTTAGCCAGACGGGTAGCCTCGATCACCTTGTCACAAACCTCATGCTTGGCTGAACCCTTCGTTGAGAAACTCAGCATGGCCACACGGGGATCGGTGAAACCGGCCACAGCCTTGGCCATCTGGGCCGTGCAGACAGCAATCTGCGAGAGTTGTGCTGCATCGGGCATCGGTGTGACAGCCACGTCGGCAACGACGAGCACGCCGTCCTCACCAAACTGCTTCTGCTTGGAGATGAGCAGCAGACCGCCGCTCACGCAGGTGATGCCAGGAGCACACTTGATAATCTGCAAAGCAGGGCGCAGGGTGTCACCAGTGGTGGAGAGGGCACCTGAGATCTGACCATCTGCACCTTCGGTCTTGATGATCATGCAACCTAAGTACAGGGGGTTCTTGATGAGTTTGCGGGCCTCTTCGATGGTCATGCCCTTCGACTTGCGGATTTCTGCCAGTTTTTCAGCCAGTTCTTCGCTCTTCTCGTAGTTCTCTGGATCAATGAGGGTGGCCTTGCCGATGTGGGTCAGTCCCTTTTCCTTGGCCAGGGCCTCTACCTTGGCGGGGTTTCCAATCAGGATAATGTCTGCGATGTCGTCAGCCAATGCCTTATCGGCTGCGCAGAGTGTACGCTCCTCTTCTGCTTCCGGGAGCACGATGCGCTGCTTGTTACTCTTAGCACGCGCTACAATTTGACTTAATAGATCCATAATTTGTTTTATATTAAAAATGTAAACTATTGATTGCTATGATAATTCTGTAGTCAGGATACTCTCCAGTTCCTCAGCCGACAGTCGCAGTCGGAACCGTCCCTTGATGGCCACGGAGATACTGCCAGTTTCTTCGGATACCACGATGGCCACGGCATCCGTATCCTCCGAAACGCCCATGGCGGCACGGTGACGCAGGCCCAGTTCCTTGGGGATGCTCAGGTCGTGGCTTACGGGCAGGATACAACCTGCGGCTTTGATACGCTTGTCGGCAATGATCATGGCACCATCGTGCAGCGGGGAGTTCTTGAAGAAGATGTTCTCTATCAGACGCTGGTTGATGTTGGCATCGATCTTGTCGCCGGTAGCGATGATATCATCGAGTGAGGTGCTCCGCTCCAGCACGATCAGTGCACCCACCTTCTGACGGCTCATATTGATGGAGGCCATCACCAGGGGCATGATGATCTGTTTCACCTCCTTGCCGTCCTGATCCTTCTGCTTTGTGGAGATCAGGAATCGCTTCAGGGCCCGCATGCGCTGGTGTCCGCCGATGTTGAAGAGGAACTTACGGATATCCTCCTGGAAGATGATGATGACGGCTATCACACCCACGCTTACCAATTTGTCGAGGATGGTGCCCAGCAGTCGCATTTCGAGTACCTGTGACACAAAGAGCCACAGCACGACAAACACCATGATGCCGTTGAAGGCGTTCACGGAGCGTGACTCGCGCATCAGTCGGAAGATGTAATACAACATCAGGGCGACCAGTACAATGTCGATAATGTCTTTTATTCCAAACTCGAAGAACACCTTGAAATTTACAATTTGACGATTTACAATTTAACGATTTAATTTCCCGACGATCTTGACGCACTCTACAGCCTCCTTCACATCGTGTACGCGGAGAATGCTGGCACCCTTCATCAGGGCGATGGTGTTCAGGGCCGTCGTGCCGTTGAGGGCCTCCTTGGGCGTGCAGTCGAACGAACGGTAGATCATCGATTTCCTCGAGATGCCTACCAGCAGTGGCAGTTCCATCACTTGCAGTTTTTCCAGTTCGCTCATAATCTCGTAGTTCTGATCCAGTGTCTTCCCGAAACCGAAGCCCGGGTCGAGTATGATGTCATTCGCTCCCATGTCGCGCAGTTGCTGTACCTTCTCGGCAAACGACAGGAGCATGTCGCGCATAGTCGGCTGCAGCGACATGAGGATATAGGGTACGCGCAGTCGTGTCACCATACGGAACATCTCGGGTGTACCGCCGCTCACGTCGTTGATGATGTCGGCTCCGAACTCCTCTACTGTCATACGGGCCACGTCAGGACGGAAGGTGTCGATGGAGAGGATGGCATCGGGCTGTCGCTGCCTGATCACCGTCAGGGCTTTCCTGAGGCGTTCCATCTCCTGAGCCTCTGTAGCCACCTCGCCGCCAGGACGGGTGGAACAGCCGCCAACATCGATGATGGCCGCACCCTCAGCCAGTATTCTGTCACAGCACAAAGCAATATCTTCCTCCGTCTGCTGACGGCTGTCAGCAAAGAAGGAATCGGGTGTCGCATTGAGGATACCCATCACCAAAGGCCTGCTTAAATCAAGCAGTTGGCCATGCACATTGAGCGTATAGTCCATAAATCGCCCACAAAGTTACGAAATAATTATCAATTATCAATTGTCAATTATCAATTTTTTTATATCTTTGCACCAAAATTGCAATTTATCATGGATATTAAAGCGCTTTATAAACTTTACCAGCAACATCCCTGCATCACTACTGATAGTCGTGACTGTCCCGAAGGGAGCATCTTCCTCGCACTGAAAGGCGAGTCGTTCGATGGTAACAAGTTCGCCGCCCAGGCCCTCGAAAAGGGCTGTGCCTATGCAATTGTCGATGAGGCCGCCGTCATCCCTGCCGGTGACGACAGGATGATCCTTGTTGATGACTGTCTACAGACCTTCAAGGACTTGGCACGCGAGCATCGTCGTCAGTTCAAGATTCCTGTGATCGGCATCACGGGCACCAATGGTAAGACCACCACGAAGGAACTGGTGGCTGCCGTGCTCTCACAGAAATACAATGTGCTCTATACCCAGGGCAACTTCAACAACGACGTGGGTGTGCCCAAGACGCTTTTCCGTCTGACCAAGGAGCACGAGATGGCCGTCATTGAGATGGGTGCCAGTCATCCTGGCGACATCAAGACGCTTGCAGAGACGGCTGAGCCCACCTGCGGTCTGATCACCAATGTGGGGCGTGCCCATTTGCAGGGCTTCGGCTCGTTCGAGGGGGTCATCAAGACCAAGTGCGAACTCTACGACTTCCTCCGTACCCGTCAGGACAGCCTCATCTTCATCAATGCCGATAATGAATACCTGATGGATCAGATTGGCGATGAGGAGGATATCTGGCTCACGCCTTACTCCACCGACCCAGAGAATCAGTACACCTGCATCAGCGGTGAGGTGATAGAATGCAATCCGTTCTTGAAGTTCCGCTGGCGCGAGCCGCTGATGACGCTTGAGGAAGAAGGGCGCAGCATCAAGTGGCACAAGGTGCAGACGCAACTCATCGGCGCCTACAACATTGATAACCTGTTGGCAGCCATCGCTGTGGGCATCAATTTCGGCATCGACCGTAAGCAGATCTGTGGGGCGCTCGAGAACTATGTCCCTTCGAACAACCGCAGTCAGATGACGGTGACAGAGAAGAACCATCTCATCGTCGATGCCTATAATGCCAACCCCTCATCGATGATGGCGGCCTTGGAGAATTTCAAACTCATGCAGGCCGACAATAAGATGGCCATCCTGGGTGCCATGCGCGAACTGGGCGAGGTGTCGCAGGAGGAGCACCAGCGCATCGTCGACTATCTGAAGACCTCGGACATCAAGACCGTCTGGCTCGTAGGCGAGGAGTTCGAGGCCATTCCGTGCGACTATCCGAAGTTCAAGGATGTTGAGGCTGTGAAGGCCGCCATCGCTGCTGAGCAGCCCAAAGACCGTTATATCTTGATCAAGGGCTCCAACAGCACGAAACTCTTCCAATTGCCAGAACTGTTGTAATCATTGAGCATTAGAAGAATCATCATCTGGATAGGGCTGTTGCTGTGCCTGCTGACAACAGGCTGCAATGAGCAGAAGGCAATTGTCGAGTTAGCGGAAGGCAATGCCGTCTATTACTGGCGCACCGACCTGCGACTTGACTCCGCTGAACGGGCCTTTCTGGGGCAGTACCATATAAATAAGGTGTACTGTCGCTATTTCGATGTGGTGATGGATGACGCCACTGGTGAGCCCAAGCCCAATGCCACCATCTCCTTCAGCGACACTCTGCCCGACAGCATCGAGATCATCCCCACCGTCTATATCACCGAGGACTGCATGCATGAGACCCACGAGGGCTTGGCCGAGAAGATTGTGAAGCGCACTCG
>Ga0265301_10001122_pt1 | contig 36256 bp, 52 predicted proteins | sample AusTroGonzalo_MG_2_FD_193488 | JGI IMG/M metagenome (GOLD analysis project Ga0265301, IMG submission 193488) | Bovine rumen microbial communities from tropical cattle in Woodstock, Queensland, Australia - Gonzalo_04 | ecosystem: Host-associated > Mammals > Digestive system > Stomach > Rumen ...
CTTTGCAGACTTTGCAGACTTTGCAGACTTTGCAGACTTTGCAGACTTTGCAGACTTTCTAAAAGTTCCTGCAGTCCGTATATCTCATCGAACGGAACGGGCAGAACCAAGAACCCCTGTAACTTCTCGTACACCTCGCGCGTAGGAAACTCCCACTGCGAGCGTCCGAAGTAGTGCCCCGCCATGCCGTTTGTGCCGAGGTGCTTGTCAACGTCGCACGGCCGCTTGCCCGATTTCCGCAAGCCGTCAAGCAGATAATCCCGTAATTCCTCGCTGTTGCGCTCTATGCGCTCCGCAAGATGTTTCTGCATCTCCAATGCGTCAAGCGTAGAGTTAAGCACGTTCTTGCAGTACCAGATAATATACTGCCTCTTGTACTTTTCTTCGTTCCGCCTGATGTCCTCGCGCGTTCCCGCCGTATCAATCCCGTAATCCCTGAATATCGACGTATCGCCGTACATATACGCGTAGTGCAGTGCCTTTTTCCACGGCTCGACCTCTTTCGAGTAAAGATAATTGTCGCCGTTGTTCCCGAAGCTCCAGCAATAGCGCACGTATGGGTCGGATTCTTTCAGCCTGTCGAAGTCCGCGCGGCTTATCCAGCGCGTCTCATTCCTGTAGCCGCCCTGTATCGCCTTGCAGAACATAAGATGCGCGTCGCCGATGTCGTTCACCGTGTAGCTTTCGAACTCGTTGCGCAGAAGCGCGTAATGCGTCACGGCACAGCCGCCCGCGAACAGGTCGTAGAAGTGTTTCTTTTTTGGAAACTGTTCATAAACCCACGCGGCTATCGCGTTCTTGCTTCCCTTGTATGGCGTTCCGTATCTCATGCGCTTATAGTCATTTTTTGCGCGGTTTTATGCGCCCGCCTTGCGCCAGATGTGCTCCGTGGCGTAGCGCGTCAACGCGAGGTAGTGGTCTGGTTGTCCTTCGGGGTATCCTTCCAGAATCTCGCCCGTGCGCCTGTCTATCTCGTGCTCGTACAGCGTGAACTCGTCCGCCGCGCGCGGTGCCCTCACGGGGTCTATCACGATAGCCGCCAAGCCTTGCAGCCATTTAAACCCCGCGTCCCTGCTGCCTTTGCCCTTGATAGCTCCGCGCGTGTTCCCGCCCCACTTGTGAAAATCCGCCACGCTCTTAGGCTCCGCGCTGTCGGCTGTCTGTCTGTCGTCAAATATGCTTAGTCCGTGCGCTTCCATGTGCTTTTCTGTCGCCTTGAACGCTTCGTAGTTGCCGTGCTTCCACAAGTACAATTCATCCCAGATGTAGAGCGTCTGCGTCCGCTCATCGTAGTGCATAGAGCCGTAAGCGTATGGGTCGGGGTAGTATCCCCAGTCTATGCCCTGTAGCGTGTCGTTCCATGCCGATATCGTGTCGTCCTCTATCGCTTCAAGCTTAACGTTCTCGAAAATATTGCGCCCCGTACCCGTGGCAACGCCCAGATATATATTCTGGTATGCCCTGTAGTTCGCCTTTTTCGTCTGCTCTATGTCGTGCAGAATCGCATCGCCAAGCCACTCCGCCGGAATGTCAAGGTAAGTCGTATGCACGACCATGCGGCGCGGGTCGTCCTGTCTCGCTTCCGCGTTGCACCAGTGCCGTACCGCGCTCGGCGGGTTGTAGCTCTCGAAGATGTAGAAGCGGTCGCCGCCTCTTAACGCTGATATTTTAAGATTCTGGAGGTCGGCGGGGTTTAGCTCGCTCTTTTCTTCTACCCAGAGAATACCGATATAGCCGCCGCTTATTTTCATGGATTTTGATTTTTCGGGGTCGTCCAATCCCACAAACAAGATGCTCTGCTCGCGTCCGTCTTTGCGCCTGTAGACTATCGGCAACGCCGCCATTTTGCTCTGGGGGATAACGAAGCCCGCGCCGTGCCCTGATGCTATGGGAAGATGAAGCTTCTTGATTGCCCACTTTATCTGCTCGAACACGGAATAGCGCAAGGTCTTCGCGTAGCGGCGCACGATAACCGCGTTAAGGAACGGGAACGACACTATAAGCAGAACGATGATAATGCTTATGAACGAGGACTTGCACGAAGCGCGTCCGCCCGGGAACGTCCACCGCTCGTGCTCGTGTTCCTCGCTCATTATGTCGCGGAATACCCTGTTATAGACTGGCGCGAACAAACTGCCGCTGTCGATGTTCATTCGCCGTTATCCTCGACCGGCTCCGGCTCGCCGCCCGTAAGGTTTATGTTGATCACGGGGTCGGCGTTCGTGTCCGTCTGTAGCTGTATATTCTTGTCGTCGCGCCAGTTCTTCGGGTCGGTGTTCCGCAGAACGAACTGCACCATACTGGAGTTCGGTTCCGTCTCTTTCGTCCGCTCCACCGTGTAGAGCAGATTGCCGTCCTTGTCCTTGCGCGTCTCTATCTCCGTAATTTTCCGCTTCTTTAGCAGTTCCCGCGCGGCTTTCACGGCGTTCCTGTTAAGCGTGGCTTTTTTCTTGTTGTCAAGCTCAATCGCCGCTTGTCTTACTGTCCGCACCGTCTCGCCCAGCTCCGTATTTGCAAGCCAATAGTTGATAGTCCGCTTAGATACTCCCGTTATTTCCGCGATTTCGGTGTTCGGAATTCCTCTGCTCGCCAGTGTGATGATAATTTTCTGCATGTCCGGTGTGTCTTTTCTCGGTTGTGCCATGTGTTTCTCTCTATGCAACTATTGTGCAAAATATGCCTTTATAGTCATTTTTCCGCGCTGTTTTCGGCGTTTTCGCGTTTTTCCGCCTTTTTCAGTTCTGCATTTTCTAACTGTCGTAAACTCGCCAGCCTCCTGCCTAGTTTTTCGCTAAATGTTTTATTTGTCATATACTCGTCGTATTTTTCGTCGCTTTTTGCTTTCGATATACAATTTACGCACGCACAAAATATACGGTACTCGCCGTTTTTCTCTACACGTATAAGGTGCATATTTTCAACCGTATCCTCGTATGATTTCTCGCAGTATTCGCATACAGTAAAATCGGGTGCAATTATAAACTCGTCTGGTACTGGCATTTATCCCTCGTCCCTGAAAAATAATGCGACTTTCTGCAAAGTTTCTCTGCACAAATCCGCCATTGATGCTGGAATACAATCATATAATTCAAGTAGCAATTCTTTTGCTTTGGTGAGTTGTTCACTTGAAAACTTTACATATCCATTTTTTGCAAGGACTTTTAGACAATTCTCTGGTTTTAACTTTTCTTTCAGTTCGGCATTTTCTTCTTGCAATTCCTTAATGTGCTGTATCTTTTGTGCAAGGCATTTATCTTCATACTCTTTCTGACAGAGCAAACCGCCCTTGTTTTCTGGGCAGTTTTTACAAGAAAGTAAAACACTGATTTTTTCTTCAAGTTCAGCTAAGTTCTTACAGATGATTTCAAAGCCCTGTTGTAAAATCGGGTCTTTAAGTGCCATACTTATTCTGTTTTTCATTTCGTCTTTAGTCATTCAACCACCTCTCTATCTCTCCGTCTGGGATTCCGTTCTTGTACTTCTCCCTGATTTCCGCAAGCCTTTCTGGGGAGTTGTCGTATTTCTTACCGCTGTTCCGTAGCGGACTTGCGTAGTAACAACCTTTACGTAGTTCTTTACGGCAATTTTCACAATACAGCCCGATTCGACCTTTTCCCTGCTTCGGATAAAAAGCCGCCCCGCAAACTTCGCACTTCATTCCTCGCCCTTAAAACACTGCGGGGTAGGGTCTGGCCACCAGTTTATATCGTCGCACCGCGGGTCGCGCTCGAAGCGTTTTGTGGGTTTCTGCTCCGGCTTCACGGCTTCCGGCTGTTTCGTTCCGGCCTTTATCTCCGCCGCTATCTTTTCCGCATCCTCTCTTGCGAATACGGCGGTTCTTTTTCCGTCAAGAATAACGCGCTCGCTCTTGATGCCTAGTCTGTCGGCTATGTTCTTGATTGTCGGTCGTGTTACTCCGCATTTCCGCGCCAGTTCCCGCTTCGTCAATCCGTCCGGTTTCTCCGTCTTGAAGTGCTCCGCAATTTTCGCCACGGTTTCCGCCGTGTAGAGCTTCACGCGCTTGTCGTGTCCGTCCGGCACATCCTCGACCGGAAATAAATTGTCCGCGTGTTTACGCATATATATGTACTGGTTGAACGTGGTTCTTTTTATGCCGATAAGCTCCGCCGCCTCTTGTGTCGTATAGAGCCTTCCGCCCTGTTTCGGGGCTGTCGGCTCCGGCTCGCTCGGCTTAATTCTTGCTTGATTCTTCTTGATACAGTCTTCCAGCACGGTTTCTATCTGTACGCCGTTGCTGCCGCAAATTGTGAGTACGCACATAACAACGTCCGCAAGCTCCGACGCGAACGAGTCCAGCGACGCTTTAGCGTAAGCTTCCGCCGCCTCTATGACTTCGCCCGCGCAATGCTTCAACGTCTTCATAACGTCCGTTCCTTGTCCGCGTCTCTCCGCGATTTCGGCGGACTGTACCGCCATTCCGTTTAAATCTATCAAGTTCCACCCCCCCTATATCTCAATTATCTCAAACTTATAGTTTTTCCATTTCGTGCCGTTCTTAAGGCACTCTGCGAGCCGTTTTCTCCGCAATCCCTTGAAAACCGGATTCAAGAGCATAATGCCCGCGCTCTCGTATGTCGTCTTCGTGTCGGTCTTCAAGTCCGTTACTATGAACTCTATCCGCTTCGTGCCGTCCACGCGTTCCGGCATTACGTCCGTGAACACAAGCATCTTGTCGCACTTCCGCGCGTAATTAAGTTCCTTGTTAATCCTCGGATAGAGATAACCCAGAACGCTGTCCTTAATCACGAAGTCAGCCCGCTTGATGTACTGCTCTATGATGTATGTGGCAGCGTCGTGCGCTTTTTGCTGGCGGATGTCCGCACCCGCTCCGCTCTTGCCGAGCCGTTTGTTAACCGCCTTGTATGCGAGTGTATACAGAATGCTGTACATGTCCGCAAGCTTCGAGCCATCGCCCGCTTTATACTCCGCCTGTAGCTGCATGTACCGCTGCGTGTCCGTCATACCGCGCCCCGTAATTCACGGCGGTAACTGTCGCCGATAAGCTCGTACAGCTCGGCGGATTCCACGAGCCTGTCGGCTACCGCTACGCCGATATACTGCAAGAATTCCGCTTTCTTGAAGTTGCTTACAAGTACGGTAGGTTTTCGCGCGTTGTACCTGGCATTAAGCACCTGATAAAGCATATACTTCTCGTCCGTAGCAGATATCCCGCGCCCGATCTCGTCTATAATAAGCACCTCGCATCTGGCGTACTTCCGCAATATTTCTGCTTCTGTCTCGTCCGCGCTGAACGACTTCGCCCTGCGTATCTCCTCGACGATTTCCGCCGCCGTCCGGTATTTTCCGCCCGTCTCGCGGATAACCGCGCAGGCTAAATGCGTCTTTCCCGTGCCCGCCGTCCCGATAAGAACGAGCGTCTTGAACAATCCGCGCTTTACGTCCTGTATATATTCCGCCGCCGCTGTACGCGCAGTTCTCTGCAAGTCGTTGGCTACTGTGTACGTGTCTATACTCTCGCGCTGATACCGCTCCGGCGCGCCGCTCTTCCGGTACGCCTCTAGCTTCATCTGCGCCGCGTGCTCTTTTTCTTCTTTCTCCATTTCAGCCGCCCGCGCCTCACGCTCTTCTGGCGACATGTTGTTAAGCTGCGAGAATATCCGCGCTATTACTTCGTCGTTCATAACTCCACCCTAAAAAATCCCCTCGTAATTGCCCGTGTCCGTCTCTTGTGTCCACATTCCGCCGCCCTCTTTCTTGTCCCGCGCCGCCCAGCCCTGCACCGCCGCCTGCCATGACTTCATGGCGTTTTTTCCGACGCGCCAGCCATTACTCTCGTAGTAGCTCACGAACCGCGCCGCATCTATCGCGTACCCCTTCGCTTTGCAGTAAGAGCGCACATCGTCAACCGTTGGCGGCTTGAACCGCTTCGGCGGTTCTTTCGGCGGCTCCGGCGGTTTCTTCGCCGTTTCTTTTTTCCGTGCGTTCTGCGCGTTAATCTCGCTCCGGTTTCTCTGCTGGTCGATAAGCTCCCGGCACAGCGTCCACGCCATGTCCTCTAGCTCGTTCATCTCTTCCGGTTCCGTGCCGTAAAGCCCGTACGCGATAAGCTTCTTGCGGAACGCCTCGCGCTCTTCCGCCGTCTTGAACTTCGCTATTATCGTCTCGAAAGTCTCGTAGTACGAAAAATAAGCCCGTCTCATAACGTGCCCCCGAATCACGCCGATTCGCGCCTGTAGATTTCCGCGCACAGCCTGATGCACGCGCCCGTGTCGTGCGATATGTCAAGCGCACCGTTGCACTTAAGACTACACGCATAGCCGATGTTAAGCGGGTGGTCTATAACAAAATCCCCGTATTTCGCGCGGTTCGCCTTAGTGTTCCCGATACGGTGCGCCCCCTGCGGCTGTCCGTCCGTCAACGGTCGCCCGCAAGCCTCGCAGATTCCGCCAGATGTCGCCAACGCATAACGGCGCTGCTGTTTTGCACTTTCTATCATGGTCTCCCACCTTTGCGGGGCGTACAGCCCCGCAGATTTTATGATTTTTGGATTATGAAGCGGGGACGGACACATGCGGCCACAATGCTCGCGCCGCTGTAGTAGGCAATACCACGGTAGCTGGCATAGCAGAAACGAGCCGCAGAAGCATCTTCGTCGTAAGGTGTCGATAGCCAACACCAGCGACTACAGTCTTCGTCAAAATCGAATGCTATGCGGTTGCGTCCAACCTTGAAATATTCAAGCACGTCGTCGCCGAACATCTCGTATCTGCTGATAAGTCCGCATTCCTCGGCGGGAATTCCTGCGTCATTCATTGCCCGTAAAAAAACGCTGTTCAGATATTGTCCGAGCTGTGTCTGTTCGTATTCCGTCTCATCATTCAAATCCATTGCACTCTCGAATAGGCAGTGGTCGAAAACCAGAACCAAGTCGCCGTTTCTTTTTTTGTCCACGACTACCGCGTAGTCCGACGGGATGTTCATCTCTTCGAACTTCATGACGTTTTCGCCGTCCATTTTTGCCGCCGGAACGGTGAACGCCGGAAGCTTCACAAGGTCGCCTATTTTCATCTCGTCAAAATGCTTGATAAGCCCCTTAAGTAAATACGTCACTTGTGAGCACTCTCCTGTCTCGTCAAGATACTCCGTATTTTCCGCCGCTTTTACCGGCTTAATCTGCTCGCGTTCTTCCGCCGCTTGTGCTGTCTTAACCTCTATTCCGGCATCCGTGATAATCTCGATGCCGCCGTTCTCGATTCGTATTGTCATGATTTACTCCTGTAGAATTATTCCCAAGTCCGCCGCAAGAACGTGCGCCGCCTCTATCAGCTTCGCGCACTCGTCCGTGCTGCTCTCGCTCTCGCCCTTCGGGTGTATGTGCCCGTTGACTATCTCATACGGATAGCCCATGTTCTCGACCGCGATTCGCTTGATTTCGCCCTTAACGGCGGGGTAGCTGCTCCCCGTGCAGTTGCATATCTGCATGATGTGCCCGTTAAGGTGGTGGTTCTGGCTTTTCGCGCCCGTTGTTCTCGGTTTCTTCGGCGGCTCAATGGTCAGCAGAACGAAGTCGCCGTACTTGTCGCGACACTTACGAAGCTCGCGCCTGATGTTCTCGCTCGCCCCCGTGTCTCTCGGCGGTATGAAGCACAACCGCCCGCGCATGTCCTCGCGCTTCAAAACATACTGCACCATTCAGCCGCCCCCCCTGTTAGTACGGAATGTCCTCTTTGAACTCCGCCGCCAGCTCCGGCGCGTCCGCCCGCCTGTTGCGAAGAGCGTTCTCGATGTGCTCGATAAGCTCCGCCGCCGTGAATTTCTCCGCCCTGTATGCCAGATACTGCTGAATCTCCTGTTTAGTGAATATCTGCTGGCCGTTCGCATATTTAGCGTTGCACAGCTCATTCAGCCGCGCCCGTTCTTCCTGTGTCGTCTCGCCGCCCTTCATCTGTTTCGGCGGATCATACGTCTGTTTCGGCGGGGTAGGTGGTTTCGGGTCTGTCGGTTGTGCTGGCGGCGTGTCTCTGTACTTCGAGCCGTCCCACAATCCCGCGTAGATGTCCGCAGCTACGCCCAGCATCTTCAACGCCGTGCTGAACGCGTCCGTAACCGCCATTTTGTAGCCCTCGTCATTCGAGACTGCCGCGCCCTTTTCGAGCTGAACCAGCTTCGAACCGCCAATTCCTACAATAGGCTCGCTCCAGTTGTCGCCGTCTTTGACGAATACGGCAACCTGTGCGAACGCCAGAATCTCCGCGCCCGCGCCCTGTACCGTCCAGAGTTTCTGCACTTCGTACTTCCAGCCGATACCGACAAGCCCGAATTTCTCTGTCATGGCTTTGTACCGCCACTGCGGATTGATATCCGTCTTGCCCTTAAGCTTTCCCGCCTCTATCTGGCGCAACGCGCTCTCCGGCGGGCGAGCCAGTGACTCATAAATGGTCAGTGCTTGATTCTTGTCCATGCTCACCCCCTAAAATTAAAACGTTATATCTGCGGGGTAGTCGCTTCCCGCTGTCTGTTGCGCCTGCGGTGCGTCCGTGCCGCCCAAAAGCTGGATATTCTCGGCCTTAATTTTGATTCTGTTCTGGTTCTTGCCGTCTTTCTGCCAGCGGTCTTGATGCAGTCTGCCGGCTACGGCAACCTGTTTGCCTTTGGTGAGATAGTCTTTTAAGGACTCTCCCTGTTTGCCCCAGAGCACAACGTCGAAAAAATTAACGTACTCATTCCAGTTGCCCGCCGCGTCTTTCTGGCTCTCGTTCACTGCGATACTGAAATTAGCGCACGGCGTTCCGCCCGCTGTGTATGATATGACGGCGTTAGCTGTGAGCCGCCCGATTACTATCACTGAATTTAAGTTTGTCATTTTTTCCCTCGCTCTAGTTTATCCAGTTCGTCGTATACGATGCTGCTGTACTGGTGGCAGTCCTTAAGAACTGCGATAACTTTGTTGCTTTCATCGACGTTAATCTGCTCTAACGCTGCGATACACACGTCAATACAATCTGTCATGTGGTACAAAGCCTCTTTACCGCTCATGCCGCCCCCTGGATTATCTCTTTCGCTTCCGTTACGTAGTTCATAGCGGCTATCAGCACATCGCCGATACAAGCCGTCTCTTCCTCTCTGTTTCCCCTTACTGCATGTAAACACGTGTCCAGAAAGTTGTATGCCTTGTCCAGTTTCAAAACTGCATCATTCATTTCGTGCCCCCGTTTCTGTAGAAGTTGCAAAACATCTTGCAGTTGCAGTAGTCCGCGCACTTCCTGCTTATTGCGGGGCGGTGCTCGACGTAGTAGCTGTTCCCAAGCTCGCCCGCCATTGCGTCCGCGTCTGCGCTGTTGTCGAACACGCGCACGGCGGACTTCCGCCCGTTCTTCATTACCGCCCATTTCTCTTCGTCCGCCCAGCGTTCGGCGGCGGAACACGGCGCAATTTCGTCATCCGCGAGCGTGTACGCCGTCTCTATCTCGTGCACCTTGTTCGCGATGCGCTCCGCCGTCTCCGCGAGCAGCTCCGGCGTTACATCGAACTCGTAAACGAATACGGGCGACTGCGGATAATCCGCGTCCGTCTTCGCCTTAGTCTTGCTGTGGTCTTTCAAGAGCGCAACAAAGCGGCATTTCTTGACTTCCAGCCCGTTCCGCGTCAAGAGCCACGCGTATGTAAGCCCTTGGTTCCGCCAGTCCTCGAAGTCCGCAAACTGGACTTTCCATACGCTTGCCGTCTTCCAGTCGGCTATGATGCCGCGCTCCATGTCGTAGCTGTCCACTTTGCCCGTCACGTATGACTGCCCCACGGCAACGCGGAAACTTTCTTCGTGAAAGTTGTCGTCCTTCTCGCTTTCCAGAAGCGCGTGAACCGCCGTGCCCCATACTGCCCATACGCTGTCCGCCGCGTCCACCTCGATTTCATCCCAGTGGCGGTCGGTCAATACGATTTCTTTCGCGCCCTTGTTCAATGTAGTGGCGGAAAAACATCCCGGCTCGTTGTGTTTCTTCACTGTCACGGCGTTTACGAACGCCATTGGCAGATGCAGTTTATTCGTTACTTTCATTGCTCGCTCCTTGCTCTTGCAAGTGCTTCTCTTTCAGATATGCTTCGAGTTTCGCCCTCTCGACTTCCGCCTCTTCTCTCCGTTCAGCCGGTTTAACAACAACGCTGTATGTTCCGTCATTGTTGGCGTAGACTGATACAACCTCAAAAAATTCTGGTTCTGTTGAATGCCCGCGCAAGCGGTCACAAATCTTATAAATTACGTCTCTCATAAGCTCCACCTTTGATTAAGTTTTTTCCGCTCCGGCGTTGCGCACCGCCTTGACGGAACGGCTTCCGGGCTTCGGCTTCCGCCGTCCGAATTAAGCCCGTCCGCCTATGACACGCGCGGGGTTTGAACCCGCCTATAAGCACCCTCTGTGCGCGTACCCTATATGCAATCTTTTTCCTGCAACAACATAAACGCCTCTGCGCCGCTCGTTACTACGAACGCTACACCCCCCTTGGCGTTTATGTCCGTTATCCTCGCCGCCTGTGCCGGTGAGAGCCGTCCCCCTACGGGTCTTTTGCACTCGATTCCGACATGCCGCCCGTGCTTGTCGTAACCCTCAAAGTCTAGCGTCCCCGCTTCCGCCGTCTGGATGTAGCGTTTATTCCGTCCGCTCCCTATTGCGAAGCATCCGGTGTTGATGCGCTGGACTTTCAGCCCCGTTCCGGCGATAACCTTCTTAACGTCCTGTAAAACTTTCGCCTCGGTCACGCCTTTAAGCATCTCGCGCTCGAACTGGTTCACGCCTCTTCCTCCGCGATTTTTTTAATTTTCGCACTGTAGCCGTCCGCGGCATTTTTCCAGAACTTTTTCATGTTCGCATCGTCCATTATCTCGCTGCGAATCAGGCAGATTTCTTTCTGCACCATGTAAAACTCGTATGTTGACATCCGCGATTCCTTTCGAGCAATAAAAAAGCCCACTACCTGATGAGCGCATGGTAGCGGGCTTTTATTGCTCCGTTGATTTCTCAACGGTTCAGTTATGCTCATCTCTAACTTAACCGTCGAGCGAGCGGTTTATAATTTCCGCTCGTTAAGTTAAGTTAAAGATACGCGATATATTTCAGACTGTCAAGAGCGAAAACATATTTTAATGCAAAATTTTTCAAAAATTAAAGTTTTCGCCCGTTATTGCCGATAATTCCGGCGTGAACGCGATAAAATACAAATCTCTCCTGCCGTTCTACCTGAACGGCTTAGCGGCTGGGAAGTATACGCTCGCGCAAGCGGCCAGCGCGTGCGGCTACTCCGTGGTACGTATGTGTCAGTTAAAAAAGCGATTCATGTCAGAGGGGCTTCGTTGCCTGGATAACGGCAACAAAGGCCGCGCCCCTTCGAACAAAACACCGGATTCGGTAAAAGAAAAAATCATAAAGTTATACAGAACGCCCGCGTATGCGGGGATAAACTTCAAGTACTTCGCCGAGTGCCTCGCGCATTACGAAGGAATCCGCGTTGCGTATACCACGCTCCGCGCTATCATGGCGGAATACGGCGTTAAGTCGCCCGAAGCGCACAAAATGAAGCGGTCGAAAAAGGTACACCGCCCCAGAATCCGGCGCGACAACTTCGGCGACATGCTTCAGATTGACGGAACGCCGTTCGCGTGGTTCAACCGCTTCGGTAACAACAAGCGGTACTGCATCTGCGGCGCGATTGACGACGCAACAAGTCGGATAACCGCGCTTTACATGACGGAATACGAATGTCTGTACGGATATCTCGAAGTCATGCGCCAGACTGTCACGCGCTACGGATGCCCGCGCGAGATCTACAGCGACCGCGCGGCGGTGTTCTGCTGCACCCCGAAAAACAAAAAGAACCTCACGCAATGGGAAGAGCTTGCGGGGCTTCACGACAAGAAAACGCAATGGCAGAGGGTTCTCGACGACCTGTGTATACGCCAGATTCTCGCATGGTCTCCCGAAGCGAAGGGGCGAGTAGAACGGATGTGGGGAACTCTCCAGAGACGATTACCGACCGAACTTTTCCGCGCCGGATGCGACACCGTGGATAAAGCAAACGCTTTTCTTCGCCGTTACGTCGATTCTTTCAACGCCGCTTTCGCGGTTGAGCCGATGAAAACGGATTCTTTCTTCGTGCCGTGCGACAAGAACCTTGACGTAATACTTACTGCGCAAGTTCCGCGCAGAACCGATTCGCGCGGGTGTATATCGTTCCACTCGTACAAGTTTGCCGTGGAAGCTCCGCGTGTCTGTTGCAGAAAAGGCGTGCTGCATATCTCCGAGCACGGGCTTTTTTACCGCTTCGAGAATGACGCGCGGTTCTATCCTGTTCGTCTGCTTGATGTAATTCAACGCGACATAAGCAGTTCTATGCCGCAAGTTGTGGAAGACATCATATACAGATACATGTATGCGTATGCCAAGGAAGTAAGCGCATAAAGGCTTAAGGGGGTGCGGCGCGTATGCGCTCTTTTCTTTCTACTCTTTCTTTTAAATTCTATTCATTTCTATTCTATTCTATAAAGAGAGCGAAATTAGCGAAACGTAGCGAACGGTAGCGAAATTAGCGAAACGTAGCGAAAATTACAAAAAGTTGTAAAACAGCCCCACATAAGGAATTACAGCCTTTAATAAAACGGTTTTAGCCGTTCTGCAACCGTTTTTAACGGCGGTTTACGGCGATTCTGCGGATTCTGTCAAAAACCCGTAATTCTTTACGGTGGGTTGTTTTACATGATGTTTTAGCGTAATTCTTTACGGTGGGTTGTTTTACGTGTGTTAAAGTGATGTAAAACAGCCTATTATATTGTTTTACGTGATTCGTGCGTTTTTCGGTGCATAAAATCGGTTAAAACAACCATGCATATTGTTTTACGTGCGTTTTGAGCCGTTTTGAAGTGCCGTTTTTTGTGTAAAAGTGTATACTTTTTTATACAAGTTAAGAAAATATTTATTGCTTGATTTTTGTTCAAAGTGGTTTTACACTGGTTCTATGAAAAAACTTTTTGTCTTGTTTTTTTGTTTTTGTTTGTGCTCTGTCTGTGCCGAGAATCATAGCTTTTTTGGCGGTAATTTTTCGGCTACGTTCGAGAATGACGCGAAGAGTTATAGTATCGGCGGCAATTACTCCGTAATAGGGTATTATGGCGGTTTCAGAAAATTATATGCTTCCGTGGGACTGGTCGCCGATGTGTCCGGCGAACGCGATTTACTGAATGATGATTTACGGTCTCTTGGAATAAGCGGCATAGACATTCGCTTTTTTACAGTGCCTTGTAGAATCGGTTTGCCCATTGAACATAGTTTTAACGGTAGTTTAACTCTTCTGGTCGTTCCTTCTTTGGCGTGTGACGTGCATCTTTTCAGAAGCGATTTTATCCAAAGATTGTTTATTTACGGTTCTCACTACACTGTTAATTATAAATTATCCGGTTTTGGCTATTCTCTGGGTCTGGCTCTTGATGTCGGCATGAAACACCAAGTAAACAATTTACTTTTTCGCTACGGCGTTGATTGTGACTTGCGTGTGCTCTCTTTATACGCCGTTGATGCGTCTTATTCCGGCTCGGTAACAGGCTCGACAAACTACACGCTTACATCCTCTATTGCTGATTACACAATGTTAACAGTATCCCCGTATGTTGCCATTGGCTTTAAGTGGTAATTTACTAGAACAACTTTAGTAAATTGATAAGCACTCCCTTATAATCTCTTGGGGCTTGGCTCTGCCGTAAGTCTTTGATTTTGTAGCCGTCCGGGCGTTTCGTGCGCCCTTATTTTTTTCCGCTAAAAAACGCCTAACGACGAAACTTTAATCTCATTAATAGTTCCATTAACTATTACTTTCGGTCGTGTATATTCTATTATTCCAAATTCGTCCAGCCATGTCTCTTCTGTAATTGTAGTATTGTCGTTGCAGTATAATATAGCTGTGGGTCGTACTGAATCCAACATAAGTCCGCTCTGTGTTCCGTAATCTTCTGTAGTTACAAAAACAGCTTCTATTTGTGCTAAATCTTGTGAATATCCCGGTGTTCGAGTGGTTGAGACAAATACCAGCCTGTTGCCTTTAATGTTTTCTAAAACTGCTGTATTTGATTGGTATCTCGTTACGCTATTGGAGATATTACCCGATAACGACACATCAGAAAAATCAGCTTTCCCGTTGTGGTCTATCGCCCAGCCTTTTGTTCCGTGTGCGGTTATGTTGCCGTTAGCGTTTATAGTTCCGTTGTAGTTGTTGCTGTGTATTACGCCTTTGTCCTTGACCGTGATGTCGGATGCCAAGAGGTTCTGCACGTCTATCATGGCGGCTTTGATTTTGTTCTCGTCGTTCACGATAACGTCGCCGTTGATATATATCTGGTCGGCTTCAAGCTCTATCTGGCTCGCCAGCAGTCCGCCGTCAACCGCATCATCCCACAACGCCTTTACGTCCGCGTCCGTCGCGTTGCCCTTGATCGCATAACGTGCGCTCGTTCCGTCAAGCCTTGCGTACACCGCTTCCACTTTCGCCTCGGTGCTCGCTTCCACCAGCTTCGCGCGTGTCGCCGCGTCTATCAGCACGGGTAGGTTTAGTGTGAGCGACATCTGCCCAGATGCGCCGCCGCCCTCTACAAGTGCCGTAACCGCGCCCGCCTGTATGTCAATCAAGCCGACAAGCCCTTTCTCAACGTTCTCGACCTGAAGCAGAATTTCTTCCTCGCTGATGCTGATGCTCGCAGTCTGGTTCCGCGCGTCGTCGTCGATTTTCGCGATAATCTCGTCCAGCGTCGTTTCCGCCGGGCGCACCTTGTAGATGTTCGTGAATCTCTGCCCGTGCGTTACCGTGTCCACCGCCGCCTGTACCGTGTCCGCCGTCAGCGCCTGCGCTTCCGGCAGCTGGATGTACTCGCGCTGTTCCTCTACCGTCCGCGCCATGCTGTCGGGAATCGCCGTCAGGTTCGTTTTATATGTCGGCATCGTGCCGTATGTATATACATCGGGGTTGTAGTCTACCAGCGTCAGGGTGTAGCCGTCATCGTTTTCCTCGATGTCCGTTATCTTCATCGTGCTCCGTATCAGCGAGAACTCGCCGTCCGTGTCGAGCGTTCCGAATGACAGGAAATTTCCCTCTTCCGGCACAAGGTCGTCCGATGCCCGTACCTCTGTAACGAGCGTGAGCGTGTCCGTGCGCCCCGTTCCGCTTACTTTAAGTGCGAGAACGCCGTGCCCCGAATCCGTTACCGCGTTCACGATGATGCCGCAATTCACGCCCGCCGGAAAATCCACGTATCCCTCGATTTTGATTTTCTGCAGTCTTCCGTACTGCCATACGGTCTCTTTGATGATGCTGTGCGCCAGTCCTTTCGTCAGCGTCACGTGCTGAACGTCAACACGCCCGTATAGCGGATAATATGCCCCTTCGTAGCCGACTCGCACCTGTACCGTCTTAGGCTGTGCCTGTTCCTCTGCCATTCTTCGCCATACGTATTTGTAGGCATGTGAGTAGTCGGTCAGATATTCCGCCGTTGCCTCCGTCAGCGTGTCCGTGGTCGGGTCGTACTCGCCGCCGTCTCGCATGAATATCACGCTGTCCGCGTCATATTCCGCCGCCCTGTTGACGTACTTCATCTTCATGCCGTCCGCGCGTCTCTTAAGCTCTCTCGCTGTGGAAATCGCTATGATGTTCTCGCTGTTGAGAAGCGCAAGCGAGTAGTCGCGCCCGTTGTCTATGGCGACTTCTATTTTCCCGCTCGCCGGGCTGTATACAAGGCTGCAGTTCGCGTTCCGGCACAACGTCTCGACCGTCTGTTTCTTCGGTCTGCCTTTCTGTATCACGCCGTCCGCGTTGAATCCCTGCGCGGCGCAGTATTCGTACAACGCCCCGAACGTTGGCAAATCAAGCTCCGTATCATCGAAGCGGCTCGGCGCATGGTGCGCTGTCGTGAGTATCTCCAGTAGCCATGCCGCAAGGTTCCGCGTGGTCGTTTTCGTCTCGCTCCATTCCGAGCCGTTCCATGTTCTCGCCGTTCCTGCCGCGATCACGCTGATAGCGTCCAGATTGTCTTTCGTGTTGTTGTTCGCCGCTATGCGGATTCCGATGCGGCAGCATTTATCCCGCGCGGTTGCGTCCAGTATCTTCGCCGTGACAAGGCTTGACGCGCTGCTCTGCTTCGGGTCGTAGCACGTTGTCTGCACCGCCATAAGATATACGGTGTCGCGGGCGTTGCTTTCCTCTTTCGGGGTCGTGCGTATAACGCGCACCGTCATGTTTTTGCCGTAGCTCTGCGCCGCCGTGAAGTCCTGCCGCGCAAGAAAGCGCATCTGTGCCGCCGAGTTGTAGCTGAACGTATTTGAATACGTGCCGTTCTGGTTGAAGCCGTTCGTGAAGTCGTGCCAGTCCGATTCTTGCGGGTTGTCCGCGTTCGTCCATTGCGGCTTAAGCGTTATGGTCTCGCTTTCCCACGCGCCGTCATCATATCTGCGCAAGCCGTCAAAAAGTGCTATAATTTCTACGCTCTTGGCGTTCTCCGGCAACGTCTGGACTACTCCGGCTTTCCATTCGTCCTCTATCTCCGCCCGTTCCTCTGCCGTCGCGTTGTCCGGCATGTGCCTGTGCGGTATTTCCTTGTTAAGGTCTGTCAGTATAATTTTGTCGCCCATTCCGGCGGTAGTGAATTCTCCGGTCTGCCGTATCTCTATGATGTTTCTGCTGTCGTAGTAGATACCGTTATCCCACGAGAAAACGCCGTTCTGCGGCGTGTTGCCGTCAAGCGTCTTGATCGTGGTGTTCCCCATTTTAACGCTCCGCAAGCAGAGGTTATTGAAGCCCACGAGCAACGCCATATCGACATACTGGCTCTGTCCTTTGTCTCCTGCTATGGTGTAATGCGGCGTGCATAGCCTGTACGGGGTCATTAAGGTCTCTCCGATTATGAACGGAAACGTGTTCCCTGTCGCCGCCGTGTTCCTCGCGCCTTTGACGAACGGTAGTTTCTGCGTCGCTGATGCTCCGGCAGTCCGCGCGGCGTTCGCGGATTCGTTAAGCTCCGCCAGCTTCTCTTTCTGCTGGTAAAGCTCTATGCCCAGCCCTATAGCACCCATTATCAACGCCGGCCCGATTGTCAGAAGCAAACTTACCGGGTCGCCCGGAATCCGGCGAACGAATACGATGTCGTCCGGCTTCGTCTCGTAGTCAGCGTCCACGCGGTTTCCGCCCACAAGAACGATGTATTTGTCCAAGTCCAGGGCTGGCAGAACGGCTCGAAGCTTTCCGTCCGCTTCTACCGTCCAGTGTTCCGCCAGTGTCTCATATACGTGTATCAATGCCATAATAACCTCTTGTCTTTATTGTGCCGATGCGGTTTATCCTGCATCCGCTCCGCGTCATGTGTATGAACTCGCGCTCGTTGAGGCATACGCCGATATGAAGGTTATTGCCCGCCGTCATCTCAACCAGTGCGCCCGCCCTCGGTGTGTCCAGCCGCGTTATGTTAAGAAGCGGCGCGTGTTCGTCCGCAAGCCTTGCGTCATGGTTCTCGTACTCCACGTCGTCAAGCCTGTAGCCGAACCGCCGCGCTACTTCTATCGCAAGCCCGTAGCAGTCGAACCCCTCTTCTTTGCTCCGTCCGTGGTCTTTGTACGGAACGCCCAGCAAATCATCCACGCGCACGGTCATGCGTTGCCCGCGTTGTTGTCGCTGTCGAACGTGTACGGCGGGAACTTCATGTCCAGCCTGTCGTCGTTCGTGAACGATATAGTTATTCTCATGCTCTCGTCAGTCGTTACTGTTCCGTACTGATGCCGGAACGACTTGAACGGCGTTACTGTTCCGTTCTCGTCCAGTACTCCCACTGCCGATATTTCAAGTTGCTCCGTGCTGTTGTCTATGAGCGCAAGAATGTCGCTGTCTATCGCCGTTATCTCCAGCACTCCGTTCTGCAGCACTCCGCCCACTACATAAGGGCGGCTGTACTTGAACGCGCTCGCCTTGTACGTGTAGCCGTCAAACACTACGTCCTCGTTATTGTTCACGAATCGCAATGTTCCCGCGTCCGGCTGTGATACCGTTATCAGGTACGGAAGCGCGAACGCGCCGCCAGTTGTCAGAGCCTTGTATAATTCATCCTGCGTCATGCTTCTACCCACGTCATAACTATCGTTTTGCAAGCGTAGCCGCCGGAAGGGAAGTCCGGCGTTCCGTCAAATCGGTATTCCTGCGTCGTTAATCCGCGGTCACGCAAGCTCGGCGCTGTGAAGTGCCCGGCATTGCCGCCCAGCGTGTTCTCGTACCAGTTCTGGAATGTCGCCACTTGTGCCGGGGTCGCGTTGTACGAAACTGAATACACGCGCCTGTTTTTCGTGTCCCGTTGGATGCTTCCCACCCTGCCGGAATCAAACTCGGTCGTGATAGCGTTGTCCACGTATCCCGTCTGCACGGAATAAAGCCTGTCTATCGGCAAGTTCGCCGTATCCCATTGAGCCGCGCTCATAGTATAGTTACCCCCTGTTGCCGTGTCTGCATCCCGGCGAATCCGGCATCATACGAGCCGTCCTTGAATCCTTTGTTTATGTGTTTGTCCAGAATGTTAATAACAAGCCCGTTGTTCGTCTGCTGTACGTCCGCGCGGACGCGCCCTGCCTGTGTGTTGTTCACCGTTACGTTCATTCCGCCGCCGCTTCCGGCTGCAGCGCCGTTGAGGAGTTCCCACATGCGCCGTTGCTGCGCCGCGTTCACTACAAGCTCGCCAGTCCGCGCCGTGATGCTCGTGTTGTCGCTTCCCATTGACGCGCCCACCATGCCGCCGACATAACCGCCAGTCGCGAAGCTCTGCTTTATCGGCTTCGAAGCCGCTATAGTGGCTATCTGCAACGCCCCGGAAGCCGCCACAAGTGAGCCTATAATAACTCCCGCTATTCCGCCCTCGGCTATCGCTTTGGTCACGCCCTCGGCTATGTTCGCCGCCGCCGTAAGCATCGACATGTGCCACTGCACCATGCGGAAAGCGTACTCATCGTCCGCTGCCTTTTTCTTCGCTTCTTTTACGCCGTTCTCGTATTCCTCTTCGCCGATAAGCCCCTTGTCGTACTTGTCCGCAAGCTCCGCAAGGGTCGCTTCTTTCTCTTTCCGCGCCCCCTCTATGAGCAAGTCGAAAAACTGGTTCACGATTCCCGTTATCTGCTCCGTGTAGTACTGCGCGTCTTCCATGTACGAGTGCCACATGTCGTGGTTAGCTTGAACCGCCGCGCGGTTAAGCTCTTCGTTCGCATCCCGGTATTCTTTGTCCGACAAAAGCTGTGCATCGTGAGCCTTTTTTATCTCTTCTCTAACTTTCTCGATCGCTTCTATGCGCTCGTAGTATGCTTTAGTAGTTTTTTCAAACGAGGTAAGCCCCCTGTCCTCGTCCGTCAGGCTGTCTTTCCTTTTCATCAGGTCGAGCTGCACATAGTCCGCAAGCTCGTTCTTTACGCCCTCACGCGCCCGGATAAAACGAACGGTCTGCTCCGCCATAAGGGTCTGTTCTTTTGTTATTAAAGAATTCTTTATTTCTTCAATCTGTTCCAGTTTTTTCTGGTAAGTATCCCATGCGTCCAGCGGCGGATTGTACAAGAATTCTTGAAGCGTATCGTCCAGAAGCTGCCACTTAAGAGCGTCCAGCGTTACCGCCATATCGTCATACGTTTTTTTCTGGTCAGCCGTTGTCGCTTTTTTCGCAAGCTCATCAAGCTTTTTTATCTGTTCGTCTATATCGGATAAATTGCTTTTCAGTTCCTCGGAACTCGATAGCCTTAGTTTTCCTGTCATGGTCGCAACATCCGCCAGCGTCTTCTGCTGGTCTATGAGCGTCTGCTGCTCCGTCTCCGCGTCTCTCATCTTGTCGCGCCATTCGCCCATGAGCCGCACGCGCTCTTTCGCCGCCTCGTTGTCCGCTGTTATCATGCCGTTGGACTTCGCCAGAAGGTTGATGTAGTTGTTGAGATAAGCGTTGTACATCTCGCCAGCGTCCACATCCTCGCCGGTCGCTTCTGCCCTCGCGCGTATCGCCTGTATGCTTTCTTCGAGAGCCTTGTTGCTCTCGTTGATGTAGTCCGTGTATTTCTTCGCCGCCTCTTCCTGCTCCGCCAGTGCCGCCTCTTCCTCGGCTCTCTGCTTCGCTTCTTCTGCCGCCTGTGCTTCTGCGTCCGCCAGCTCCCTGTATCGGCTCCGTAGCTGCGCCACTATGTTGAGCTGTTCTTTGAGCTGTTTGTTGTAAAGGTCATTGTCGGCGACTTTGCCGAGGTTCTTGCCTAAATCGATAACGCCCTTTGTGTTGTACATCTCTTTAAGCTTAGCGTCCGCCGCTTCCAGCCTTAAGAGCGCCTGCGCCGCGTTCTCCGCGCCTGTCGCCGCCGCCGCGTTCGCGTCTTTCAGGGCGTTCGTTTTTGCCGCCGCTTCGTTGAAGTCGGTCAATAGTCCTACAAGTGCCTTTTTTGCGGGTTCCGTTATCTCATCCCAGCCGCGCCCTATATTTTCCTTGAAGTCGCCCCACGCGTTCGCGAGCTGTGTCGTTGTGTCCGCCGCCGTCTGTGCGAATCCTTTGTACTTTTTCGCTATTACGTCTATCGCCTCGCCGTTCTTAAGCTGCTCATCAGTCAGGTTCTTTATGTCGTCAATCTGCCGCCCCACCGTTCCGGCCATTCCGCTGTAGGTGGCGTTCAGAGTCTGCGCCGCGCTCGCAAGGTCTATGTGCTTCGCCGCCGCGTAGTCAGCCGCCGCCCCGATTATCTTCATTATCTCCGCTTCGCTCCGGCCAGTCGCCGCAAGCTGCGCCATAACGTCTATAGTGCCCTCGTCCCCGAAGTTGCTTATCGCCTGTAGCTCTCCGGCGTAGTCCTTAAGCCGCGCAACACCCTCGCCGTTAAGATACGGATTGTTGTCCGCCGCCTTTTGCAGCGCAAGCTCCGCCTTTTCCTGCGCCCTGTACGCCTCGGCGCAGTCGTCAAGGGCTTTCACGGTTCCGCTTACCGCGTCCGTTACCGTCTTCGCCGCTCCGGCTACTCCGCTGAACGCAAGTCCCAGATTAGCTATGCCCTTCGTTAACGAGCCGTCGCCCACCTGCTTAAGATGCTGCTTTATTTTTTCTAGTCCTGTTACAAGTCCTTTCTCGTTTATGCCTGTTTCTATTTCTATCTTGCCGTCTGCCATGCTCTTATAGTCATTTTTTGCTTGTTTTTTTGCTTAGCGCACCGCCGCCAAAAAAAACGCCCCGTAAATAACGGGGTGGTGTTTCTTTATTGCTTGTTGTATGTCGGCGCGTTCTAGGGTGCGTCTCGTTGATTTCAGGGGCTTTTTTTCAGCCGCCGAGCCTTGCGTCAAAGTCCGCAAGTTCCTCGTCCTCGCCGTCGCTCTTGTCCGGCAGCCGCCACATCTCCTTAAGCTGCATCATGCGCTGGTTATACTCCGGCGTTCCGCCCTCGCTCCGCCATGCGCGGAATCCCATGATGTCGCAGAGCCGCGTGTCGTGAAGTCCGTCCAGCAACGCCGTGAACTTCATGAAATGAAGCTCGCCGATGTCGATAAGGTCTATGCCGTAACGCTCCATGAACGCCGCGTAGATGTACGGCGCATCGAGCACGTAGTCCATTACCGGCTCGTTTGTTCCTTCCAAGATCCGTGGCAGTTCCCTTTTCGGAAAGAAAAAGGCGCACATCGCCTCGAAGCCCGCCGTCCGGTTCTCCGGTATTCGTCCCCGGTACATGAAATCGAACTCCGAGAGATTTACGCCTTTTGTGCCCACAAGCTCCGAGAACCTTATGTAATACCGGAAATCCGTGTGGACGGGGTAGTATCTGCCGCCGACCTCTACGGACTGCGGCAGTACCCTTTTTTTTAGGTCTATCATGATACCGCCGGGGTGAATACCCCGTTAGCCCATGTTCCCGCCTGCCACTTCGGCGCGTTGCTGTCGATGTACAGTGCGCCCGTGCTGTGGTTGTTGAGCGCAAGGTCGAACGTGATGCTCTGCGCCACGCTGTCGAGCGTTCCCAGCTTTACGACCGAATCAACAAGCCACGCCTCGTAGTAGCGTGTAGTTGTATCCACTTCGTAGTAGTTGCTCTCGCTCGGGTTGCCCGTCGGACTTGCCACTTTGGTGTAAACGTATGCGCCTTCGGTGCCTGTGCGTGTGTAATAGTCCTTGCCCGGCACTACCGCTTCGTCCAAAGATGCCTTGTATGTAACAAGGTCGTAGTAGTTGGCGTAGAAGCCCATGAGCACGTCCTTGTGCGCGTTCTGTCCTGTGGGCAAGTTGAAGCACATGTCCCAGATAAGGGCGAAGTCCGGCTCGTTCTTGAACATTGTCAGGCTCTGCGACAATGCCGGCTGGTAGCTGTCCACCTCTTCTTCCGGGGCTTCGCTCGAAATAAAGTCAAAGGTCTTCGTCTGCGGGTTGAACGCAAGCGAGTACGTTGTTGATTTCGCTATTCTCACCCAGTCCGCCGCGGAACCAGCCGCCGCCTTGTTGATGAACGGCACGAACTTTGTTTTTTTGATGAGATCTCTGTTAACTGCCATATTATCCCCCTATTCTTCAAGGTATGTACATTTGACGGATTCCGCGTAGGTCGTGAATCCTGTTGCGTCCGTCTCTATGAACTGCGGAAGCGTAACCGCCTCGCAGTCTATCTCTATATCTTCCGCGCTCGTTACTGTTGCGCCGTCCAGTTTGTCTACTATCTTTTTACCGTATTCCCTTGCGTCCGCCGCGCTCCGGCATCGAGTGTAAAACGTGAAGTTCCATGCGACAAGGCGCGTCCCGTCCGTATAGCGTTGCTCCGCCGCCGGGGTGGGGTCGTGCCTTATACATGCGCCGTCAGCGTCCTCGTCCGGTATAAGGTCGCAATAGATTGTGAACGGCAGGGATAGTTCGGTCTCTACCCATGCGCTTATTGTTTCAGCTACTTTTGACTGTATCATCTACAAGTTTTCTCCATTGCTCTTTTTTCCGGGCTTTAGCCGCCTCGAACCATTTGGCGCAAGCGTTCGGGTTGTGCTGTTGCGAGTGGTCGTAGTGCTCGCCGTAGTACTGTGCCCTCGCGTATGGTGTCTTCCATACGATGCGCCCGCTTCCGATGCGCGTGTAAATTATCGCGGATTTCTGCAATGTGCCCGTTTTCAAGGGTACAAAATAGTTGCTGTCCGCAAGGATTTTCGCGTCCAGTTTCTTCTGCGCCAGTCTCACCGCGTCCGTAAGCTGTCCGCGGATTACCGCCGTATTAAAACTGGTTTTTACGCTGAACGTGATTGCGCCGTCATTATTCAAGGTTGTACTCCCAGTGATGCGGTGCGTTTCCCTGTGCGTAGCACGGCATGAAAGAACGGACTGTGAACGTCCGCCCCTGCCACTCTATCGCGTCCAGTTCATCCGGCAATACCTGCGCCGTGCTTGTCTCGCCGTTTACGGTAGTTGAATACTCCGTGTGTTCCGGGTCGATGTAAAGCGTCATTGTGTCGGCTCTGGTCTCGCCAATGCTTTCCCGCTCCGTCCGCATCGTTGCTTCTATGCGCACGTTCGTCAATACGGTTTCCGTATACGTGGGGTTGCGGTCGCGGTCTACTCCCGTCCGCTTTTTTAACGTACAAGAATGAACGAGCAAGTATTCCGGTATGCTCATACGCGCCGCCCGTTGGTTATCTCGCAGTACATCGCAAGCCACTTGTATTTCTTCGCGTCCGCGCTCTTCGCGTTCTTTTCTATCGCGATTTCGGCGGCCTTGCTGTTCTTAGAATAGCTGTAGCCGCCTATGGATTCGGATGTATAGAACCCGCCCGCGCCAGTCGCGCCCGATTCTGCCTGTGCCGCGCTGTAGGATTCCTCAATCATCATGCAGCATGCATCGTCAAGCCCGCCCGGCTCGCGCTCCTTCACAAGCTTGTCGCGAACAAGCGATTTGCAGTACAGAACGTTTTCGAGCTTGTACTGGTCGAACGTGGCGGAATCCGGCACAACTCCGCGCCCCATGTCGTTGTGATAATGACTGTATGTTACGTTGTCGAATTGTGCCATTGTTCCGCCCCCGTCTTATGCAAGCGTCAAGCCGTCTGTGCTGATAATAAAAGATTTTGTTACTGTGCTTGCCGCTGTTCCGACGCTGAAATAAAGTCCGCCGTCGATTGACTTGTCGGACTTCAAGCCTTTGGCAAGGACGAGGTAGCGTGTACCGCCGATTGTTACGACATCGTTGTCGGTGATAGCGTCCATGCCGCTTGTTACCTTAGATGCACCGCGTCCGTAGTATGCGTCGTCCGCGCCGATTTCTACGCAGAAGATAGCGGCGTTCTTAACGGATGCGTCCCAGCCGATTGCGGCGACCTGCGCGGCCGTCACTTTGTTGGCTTTTCCGGAAAGTGCGATAGTGTAGTCTACGCTGCCTGTTCCGCCCGCGCTGATAGCCGCGTTAGTGCCCCCTGTGTTGAGCTTCTGCCCGGCTACCGTGTAGTATTTGTCCGGGTAGTTGGCTACGCTCGGCTTGCTTGACTCGATGTTGACGTATACAGCGTCGCATTTGCCGTTAAGCCCGTTCGCGAATACGAACGTATCCCAGAGGTCGCGTCTCTGGTAGAGGTCGCCGTCTCCCTCTGTGTGCGTTCCGTTAGCCCAGAAGCGTATGTTCTGAATCTTCGGTACTGTCTTAACCATTGACGGGTGGGCGATAGCAACGTTGATGCGGCTGCCTGTTCCCACGAAGCCGTCCGCATAGTCGAAGTCAGTAAAGAATCTGCTGTCGTCAATGACCTCGATAACTGTAACGCCGTTTATGAACGCTATGCGTGTCTCGATTCCCTGCCGCTCGTTGATAGACTGCGTTGTGATGTTGAGCAATTTAGAAAGTTCCGTGGAGTTTTCAAGATTGTTCATAATCTCGCCGGAAACGAACGCGATGAGTCCGCCCATTGCGCGGTATTTCTTAAGCTCTTTGCGCTGGAACATGGTAACGAGTCGGCTGTATGTGTTGGCGGCGGTGAATCCGTTCATCGTCTCGTAGTAGCCGTCGGCAATAGCTGCCTTTGCAACTTTCTCAAAGAAACGTGCGTCAACTTCCGGGGCGGCGTGTTTCTGGGTGAATACGCGGGAAACGTTCTCCAGGTTCGCCGTCTGCTTTGTCTCGTCTACGTCCGCAACGTCAACGAAAAACTCGATGTCGCGGTCATGTTCAAGAGTGTACTCTTTGTCTTCCTGAATTACGGAACCCTTGTTATATCCGCCGTCGCGGCTGTGGTTCTTGAATCCGCTTACATCCATTTTGGTAAAATGGAAAGTTTTTGCGCCGAGCCATTTAACACGGTCGCTGGGTACGAGGAACGGGCTAGAATATGTCCCGTCGTCAATTATCTGAAGCAGTTCCTCGCTCCACTGCTCCGCATAGTTCATCTGATTAGCCATAATGCTTAATCTCCTTTAGCCTTTGAATCTGTTCCAGCTCGCCTTAAGCGGCGCGGCTGTCGGCGGTGTCGTCTGCTGTCCGGCAGAACTCGCCATACTCGTAACTACTGGCGGGGTAGGTGCGTTCTCATCCTTGAAAATGTCCGTCTTTCCGTCCGTCAGTGCCTTAAGCAAGTCATCGAGCGACTTGCCTTTGTTAGCGTCGTCATTCAATGCGCTTTCAAGCTGCGCGTTAATTGCGTCGCGTGTAAGGTCATTCACGAACTTTTTGCCGCCCGTGAATTCCTTGATTTTGTTTTGCAGTTCAAGCCGCTTCAACTGTGCGGCCGCCTCGCTCTTTGCGGTCTCGGCTTCCTTCTGGTACTTAGCTACGTTCGCCTTTACTTCCTCATAGTCTGCCATGCCGTTAATAGTCTCGTTGGCTTTGTCAAGCTGTTGCTTGATAGCGGAATAATCGGCGTATTTCGCTTTTTCCTTGTTGATGTCGTCGCCGTTAAGCTTCATAACGGCGTTAATCTGCTCGTCGGTGAGTCCGAGTGTCTGCAATTCCTCACGTTTCATTTTTTGCCCCTTACGCGCGTTTTTAACGTCGCCGCCGCGACACGGTGTAAAAAAGAAGTTGCGCCCTTGTTACGCATTGCGCCTTGCGTTCTTATAGTCATTTTTATGTGGGAAAATTGAGAGAAAAAAATGACGCTTCCGTCGGAGAGAGAAGAGAAAACGGAAGCGTCAAGGTGGAGTTTATAACTTATGACTTTTTAGAAGCCACGAGTCCAAGAATTAAGCCGATAAGAGCGACGACTACGCCGCTTATCTGCTGGAATATGCTGTCGGAATATCCGCCGATGCAGCACAATACGCCGCCAGCCACGGAAAGAACCAGTACGACGATTATCTGCCACGTCTTGATTTTCTTCTCTTTGGCGGTCTTGATTGCTCCGCCCAGAATCGCGCAGAGTCCGAACGAAGCGAGCGCAATCTGTACGATAATTGCGTTGTCGAATTTAAATAAAAAGCCGAATACTACGGATGCAATGAAAAAAAGCACCCCGATTATTCCCCATGTCTTCATGTGTGTTTATCTCCTTGTCTGAATAGATGCCCCGCGCCGTATCACTGCAACGGGGCTGCGCCTTGCTTCTGGCTGTACCTATATAGTCACTTTTCGCCCGTATTCGTGCGAGCGATTTCAAGCGCGGCTTGCGAATCGACCACATAATCAAAAAGCTTCTCGAAGTACCAGTACGGCAAGAATACGCCGTCCGTGTCCGGTGTGAGCGTGTCGCCCGCCTGTACGTAGCGCATGACTATATCGCCGTCCGCCGTGTATGGATCCGGCGGGTAGACTTCCGGCACCTTGATGTAATTATTGCCGCTGCTTTCCGGCTGTCGCGTAGTCGTGCAGCTTGCCAGCCATAAAAGCGACATCGCCGCTATGGTCGCCAGTACGGGCATCAGCCTTGACTTGATTCGCGTCCGCCGTGATTTCTGCCAGTTTGTCAGCATGTTCTTTTACCTCTTCCGCCTGTTTACTCGCGTCCGCCGCTTTCTGTACGGCTTCTGCTTTCTCTTTGTCCATTTTCGCCAGAGTACGCGACTCCATAACGAACGCGGCTACAAGAACCGCCACTATACACAAAAGTACAATCGTCGTCATGCTTGCTTTATGTCCTTGATTTTATCCATTAGCATATTGAAAAATACCGGACAGAAACACGCGGCTATACCGATTCCGCTGTATATTATCGAACTTGTGTCCAGTGTGTTGCCCTGTATAAGGTCGCGCACAAACTGCGCCCCGTTCCATACGGCTACCCATGCAGCCGCGATTATCTGCGCCCATAGACTTGCGCCCTTAGCGTGTACGCCTTTTTCTTCTTTCTTTTCTTCTTCCATGACTATAACCTCTTGTCCACATCGTAGCGGAACGCGTCAAGAAGCTCCGGCTGTTCCGTCCAGAGCTTAGGGCAGTCCTTATAGCCCACTATGTTGTGATGTGTCGTGATGTCCGCGCCCGTGAGTCTGTACCGTGCGCACAATGACGTGCACAACTCTATGGCGGCTTCTATCGTTGCCGTAGAGAATAGTCCGAAGTCGTCAATCGGGCACAGCTCGATTCCGATTGTGCAGTGGTTCGGCGATTTTGTCTCGCTCGCATAGTCGCCGTACCGCTTCCGCGCTTCGTCCGTGTAAATCTTGCCCGATACGGGGTCTGGCTGCGAGCTTCCGCAATGGTAGGCTATCTCATACTCCGGAACGGCGGCGATTATCAGCCCGTTCTGGTCGATGATGTAATGCGCCGAGCCGTAACCGTCCTTGCCGTCCTTCCGTCTCTCGAAGTAGTCGCGGGTCTCTTTCGCGTTCGCCGCCGGATTCGCCGTCCAGTGAATGACAATGCCCCGGACTTCTTTGAGCGGTCTTGCTGATCTGGAGAAGTCGTTCTTCGTCAGAAAATCGTGGATAATCTGCATAGTGGTTTACTCCTGTTTGATGCTGCCGTTGAGCAGCAGCGTCATTTTTGTGTTAAGCTCCACAAGTTGTGAGCTTATGCCCCGTAATAATTCGTCTGTGTTCTCCTGCCGGGCTTCGATTTTCGCTATGTCGCGCGTGTTAGTGTCGATTTTGTTCTTGCATACTCCGAATGTCACAGCCCAGCCAGCCACGGTGACGATAATCGTAAAAATAAAAGCGTAGTTAAGTTTCTTTTCCATTTTCTTTATAGTCAGTTTTTTCTGCTTCCGGTGCGCTTTGAACGACGATGAAAGAGTATTTCGAAGCGATAACTTTGTCCTCGCTCACGGCGAAATGCTCCGCGATTATCTTCTTGATGTCCTGCTGAGAGAGAATAAACCCCTGCTGCATCAGTCCGCCCCTTCAAGCTGTGCCTGTAGCTCGTTGATTTCGTCCCGAACGGACTGCCGAGCCGCCGCAAGCTCATCGTAGTCGTAAGGGTCTGGCTCACCCTGTAGCCGCGCCTCATATATCTTGATTATTTTCCAGTCTCCTATGTCGCTCGTAGGCGCGTCCAGTTTAGATACAAGCTCCCTTATGCGAGCCTCAATGTCACCGCGTTCCATTTAATCCCCCTGAAAAGTGTTTTATATAATGCGTCCGTCGTGCGCACGCTCTTATATGCGTTATATCTGATTATGTTCCCGCGCCAGCTTTTGTACTGGTCGCGCACTTCTTCCGGCTTCATGCGCCCCGTAAGCACAAGACTTCTGAACTTCCGAAGCTTCCGGCGTTCCCTCGTGATGCTTTTTCTGCATGGTATCTTGATTATCCTGCCGCGTTTGCCGTAGGCATAGCGGATTTTAAGGAAAATAAAGCCCTGTGTGAGCTTGATTATCTGCGTTTTCTTCCTGTTGATAATGATGCCGAGTTTCTCGCAAAGTCTTTCTATTTCCACCAGAAGTCCGCGCAAGAATTCTTTGCTCTGATGTATGACGTAAGTATCGTCCATATAGCGTCCGTAGTATTTGCAGCCCTTAACGATTTTGCAAAAGTTATCAATCTCGGTGGGGTAGTAGATGCCTATTATCTGCGAAATCTGCGAGCCGATGCCCACGCCCTTGTCGCCGAACGTTTCTATAAGCTCCGTAAAAAGCCGCATCACGTCCGCGTCGTCTATGAGCTTCCCGAACATGCGCAATAGTTCTTTGTGGTCGATGTTGTCAAAGTATTTCGAGAAATCTATTTGCAGCACATAACCGTTCCGCCCGTAGCGTCTGTAGAACTTCTCCAGATGCGCCTGTAGTCTCTTGCGCGTGAACTCTATTCCCTTACCTTTAACGCTCGCGCCGTTGTCGTATATCAGATACTTCCGCGTAAGCGGCGCAAGAATGTTGTCGCATAAGGCTCGCTGCAATACCCTGTCGCTGATATGTAAACTCTTGATATGCCGCCTTTTTCCTCTCTCGTTGATATCGAACTCATAGAACGGCTTCTGCCTGTACGTACGGCTCTTAAGTCGTTCGCTCAATTCCGCGATGTTGATAAGCTCGTTCATGCCGTACCGCTGCACTGATTCCTTCCACTCAACGCCCTTCTTGCACTGCATATAAGCCTCGTGCAGTACGTTCAGGTCTGTCAATTTTTCGTACATTTTTAAACTCCACAAAATAAATAGGGGCGGGCGCGTACAGCGGTACTAGTCGTAACTAACCGCGTCGCCCGCCTTGTTCGGCTCTCGCGCAGGATAAAGTTTCCTTCTTATGCGCACTTGTCTTAAAACTCTGTGCGCCATTCAAATCGGGGACGGACATATTTGTTCGCATTGCTCGCGTTGTTGTAGTTGGCATTACCATTGTTGTTGGCATTGCAGAAATTAGCCGCAGAAGCAAAATTCAAACTTTACCCTCTGTTATTTTCTTTCTTGTCTTGTTGTCACTTCGCCGCCAGCCTTTAAGAAGCGTTTCCTCACGCTTTATCAGCGTTATCGTGTCGGCAATCCAGTTGAGATTGATAGGAAAATGCCGCTTCAAGTATTGCAATTCCCTGTAAAGGTTGCCACATACGCCTATGGCAGCGTTCTGTTTCCGGCGACGGTCGTCGCACTCCGCTTCCGTGGTCGCATAGATAAGGTTCGCGTCTATGATGTTCCGTATGAGCGCGTCCGTGTAACTTATCAATAGCAGCTTCCGCCGCCTGATAAACCATTCAGGAAACTCGCTCACGAACTGCTGGCTCGGCGTTTTACCGTACTTCGCAAAAATCGCGTCTATCGTGTTCTGGTCTGCCTCCTCGATGTTCCTGATTATCTGCTTTACGCTTCTAGGACTCCGCTTAAGCCCGAAATCGCGCAAGCAGAAATCGGTTATATCATCCTGTAGTTTTACGGCGCACCTGTAGAATTCCAGATCGCTCAACGCCTGTAAATTTTTAAGCACGCTCATTTTTTTGCACCTCTATAAAATCTGCAACCCGCCCGCACGGGGCGGGGATTGCAGATCATGCGATTATGAAGCGGGGACGGACATAAAGGCCCGCACTGCTCGCGTCGTCGCAGTAGGCATAACCACGGTAGTAGGCAATGCAGAAACGAGCCGCAGAAGCAACGTCTTTAAGCCAGTAGTAACCGCTCCGATTATTGCGGGCGACCTCGCTCTGCTGGAACAACGCTAACTGCCTTACTGCCGTTCCAGTGTCATATCCCGATGAACTCCAGACTGTAGTCCCATAGACTTCCGCCTCGCTCATCAGTATCGCCTGAACGCTCACCCATCCCCAGTTGTTAGAGCATCCTGTCGCGCTCCCGAAACGGTTGTAGCCGCTTCCGTTGATGCTGTTGCTTACCAGCTCTCTCACGGTCTTAAGGTGAGAGCCGAACTCCGCGTATAGCTGCTGGTTTATTGTCGCGGTAGAAGAAGTGCTGCCCGAACTTGCCACGGCTCCGATAGTAGTAGTATGCATCTCGCATCCGGCGTATCCGTTCGCGGTAGAGTCGCCGCTGTTCATGCGGCTTCGTCCGAAGTGCTGTTTCTCTGTGGGGTCGAGTCCCTTGCCCGGTACCATAATAAGATGATGATAATTGATTTCATAGCCGGAAACGCCGCGACCCCACGCGCCATCTATGTCGGCGACGGTGACGTACTCCGAGCCTGTCTCCTGATACGTGCCTGTGCGCTCGTACGCGCTTATCGCGCGGCTCATGTGGATGTAGTCGCCGACAAAAATATCGTCCATGAGCGGGTGTCCGTTCGTGCCTGCGACGCGGTCGCTGAACGAGCCGTCCGCAAGATACGAGGATATGTCCTTCGGGACGATGCGCGGGATTCGGTGTATCGCGAGCAGGATGTTGTCGATAGCGGCGAACTTCGTGTACAGTCCGCCGGATGTTACCGGGTTTCCGCTGTTCTCGGTCGGCTCGTTGTCGAAGGTGAGCGTGTCTTGTTTGCCTGAAAGAGCCGTATATATGCCGCCGCTCTTAACGGGATTGTCGCTGTCTTCCGTAGGCTCATCATCGAACGTCAATGTCGGCTGTTTCCCCTGTAACGCGTCATAGATTCCTCCTGATTTTGCGGGCTTCACGCTGTCCTCTGCCGGTGCGGCATCCATTACGCCCGATAACTGCAACGCCTGTGAGAGCGTGGCCGCGTCCGTTTTGTTGATGTATTCGCTGTATGAGCGCGGAATAATTAAGCCGTCGTATCTGCTCACGTTCTGCCCCCTTATCCGCAGAATGCCACGTTAATGTGGTCGCTCGCGCTGATGCAGTTCACGCGGATGCCCGTGACGGCGTTCGCTATCATTACGGTGGTGTTCTCGCTCAAAGTCACGTTGTCGCCGTACACGTTGTCCCAGAATCCGCCCGTGCCGTCCTCGCCGATTGTCTCCGGCAGATTGCAGCACGTTTCTATCGTGAAGCTTCCCGTCTCGCCTGTCGGTATGTGAACGGCTACCGTTACCGCCGCCACTCTGTCCGGCGGGTTAACCCATACGCCCTGCTCGGCTTCTATGTCCATTTCTACGTTTAGCCCTGTCGTGCCCGTTCTTGCCCTCGGCGTTACCCTGCTGTATGCCATTATTTGCCCCCGTCTGTCTTGATTTCGTCCGCGTTCTCCGTCGGCTCCGCTTTCTGCGATAAAATTAACTGCTGATATGTCGCCACTTTTTCGTCCTGTAGAAGCAATTTAACCAGCTTCGCGAAAAGTTCGTCTGTAATTACTCTCATGCGGTTATAGTCATTTTTTTGCGGGTTTTCGGGCATTAAAAAACCCCGCGTTTTTGCGGGGTCGTTTAGTCGCCGTATACTGCGTCCATTATCTTGAAAGTTTCTCGTGGCGTGGCGAGCCGCCAGCCGTCCGCCGTCGGTATCGCGAACACCGGCAAGCCCGTGCGCTCGTCTCCGTCCGTGTCGCGCAAGCGGTATACGTGCGTCTTGTCCGGCAGAGTGTAGCGTGTTATTTTCGGCAGCCCTTGCGCCGCCGCGAACTGTTCTATCGTCATTTCGCGATCTCCATGATTTTGTTAAGCACGTTAAGGTTTACGTCGCAAGCCTCAACGTCCATAAGCTGCACGGTAGAGGGTTTCACGCGCTTAAGGTAGTCCAGAACGTCAAGCCCCGTGTACAGCTCACCGCATTGCGGGTCGTAGATGTGAAGCACGTCCCCGCGCTTGTATATATGCACAATATGCGCTCCGCTCCCTTTCCATGCAAATTCTATCGTGTAGCGGTTGTTTGATTTTAACTCATTCTGCAGAAAATCAAAAGTCTTTTTTACGGTCGGTTGTTTCGGCTTGATGTATTCCGGCGGCTTTCCTGTCGCACGGTCTACCCATGCAAGCGAAGTGTCGCGCGACAAAACTTCTAGCATCGACCCCTTGTTATTCGGCAACGTCTGCACATTGTAGCCACGCCGCCGCATCTCGTAAGTGACTACGCAGCTCTGGCAGTTCGTTCTGTAGCCGCCGCCTGTCGTAAAGTTCGGGTTCGGTCGTAGGTGGTCTGCCTTGTCGAAGTCCATAGCCGCGCCCAGGGTAACGTCCGCAATTTTTTTCGTTCGTGAGTTGTCGAGCCGCTTTATCTCGTGCGCAAGCTTGTTGTTCTTGTCGTAGTCTATCGTTGACGGATTGAGCGCGCGCGGCTGTTTTCCGTCTATCGTGCCTATGAACTCCCTTGCGCTGTCTCTCTGTATTCCTGTTTGTTTCGTAAAATCGCGGGCTTTTCCCTGCCATTCGCCTATTTTGGCGCGCGCCGCCGTGTCGTCAACTCCGCCCGCCTGTTCCGTGAGCGCACGGCGTTTGTAATGTCTGATGTTCCGCTCGATATATCGTAGCTTTTCCTCGCCCTCGTAGCGCGTCATTTTTACGCCGTTGTATTCTACTGTCTGCGCCGCCAGTTCGTCTAGGTCTTCCGCGCTGTAGTGTCTCTCCGTTCCCTCGAAGTACGGATAGTATGAATGGCGGCAGTTCACGCCGCATATTCCCGTTACCGTTCCAAGCCCGCAGACAGAGAACGCCGGATATTTCGTGCTGTTGCCGGAAAGACTGAACACTTTGCCCTGCCATTCCTGATGCTCCGGTCTCGCTCCTATGTGCGCCGATGTCTCCACTAGGTCGCACCCCAGCTCTTCGCAGTTGTCGAGCGTCACCTGTGCCGCCGTCTGGTTTACGCCCGTGAGTATGTTCATGCGTACCGCTGCTTCTATGCTGTAGTGCACGGGTTTCCCGTTCCTGTACTGTACGCTCGTTACTCCGTCCGCCGCCAGCTTGTCGCAAGCGTTTTTCATCGCCGTATCATAGTCGAACGCCCCGGAAACGACCTGCATGTATGCGGCGTTCGCCTGCTGAACGAACTGCTGTTCTGTCGTGAACGCTGTCGTAAGCGTGAGCCGTGACAAGTCGCTGTATGTCTTTTCGATTCCCGCGAGCATCGCCTGTGCGTTGCTGTCGCTCACGCCATGCCCCAGAGCATCCTCGAAGATACGGTTATCCGCACGCGCGTTCTTAACCATTGCGTCATTGTACACGGCGAGAATTTCTTTCTGTATTGCCGGGTCGTACTTCTTGATTATGCTCCGTACTCGCTTCTTTAACGCGCCCGTCTCCGCAAGCATCTGCGCTTGCCACTTCGTAGCCTCGGTGATTTTTCCGAGCCGCGCAATCCGCCGCGCCATATCCTGCAATATGTCCGCTTCAAGCTGCGCGTAGATGTCCGCAAGCTCATCGCCGATTCCGGCCAAGTATCGAGGTGAGAGCACTACCACCGCCCCGCAATTATGCGCATGGCGTAACCGATGCGCTTGAATAGCGGCTGTTTGTTTACCGCCTGTTTAACCGCTATTACTGCTTTTTTTTCTTCTGCTGTCATGTGCCGCGCCACGCGCTCGTGCCTGTTCCTGTTGCTCATCCTATCCCCCTAGATAAGCCCGAACGGCTCTGCTGCGACCGGCTCCGGCGGTACGTTCGCTTTGGCTGTCGCTTCATCCTCGCCGTAGAAGTCGCGCCTGTATTCCCATTTATTCAATACGCCCGCGCTTATTTCCTGCATCGCCGTTTGTTTCGCTTGTACGATATCCTTGCGCGTCTGGTCGTCATTCCACTTAATTGTGTAGAGGTCTTCCGTCTGGTGGTTCGCCGCCGGTGCGCCCGGCAACTGGTACGCCGCAGCCATGTACGCGAATATCTCCGCCGCGTCCTCGTACTTCGCCGCGATCTCGTCCTCTATATTGTCGATTATCGCGAACAGTTCCTGCCGTCCGCCCGTGTACTGTGTCGCCGTCTGCTGTACCTGTTCCGCGTCGCTTATAGTTCCCTTGCCGAGGTTAATAGTCTGCTCGATGCGCTTGAATACCGCTTGCAAATACTTTTCCTGCGCCTCGGTGCGAAGCTCCGGCGAGTATTCATGTATCTTCGAGCCGTCCGCGCTTCCGTCCCCGTCAATCTTTACGAGCAGCTTGTTAAGCGACTTGTCCAGCACTACTTCATCTTTGTCGCCGTTCCTTAGCGTCCGCTTCGTGAACATATCGCGGTCGGCGAACACGCGCTTCTCTCCGGCTTCCTGCTCCCAGTCCATTCGTGCGAACTGTCTGTCCGCCTCTTCGATAAGGTCTGTAGCCTTGTCGATAAGTGCCACCGGAACATTCGAGCCGTCTATATGATTCGTCACGTTGCTGCGGAACTCCACCAGCATCGGGCGGCGGCATCCGTTCCATACGTATTCCGGCGTTAAGTCCGCCGTAAGCTCGCATGACGTGAGCGGAACGCCGCGCATAATTCCGCCTTCCTCGCGCTCGTAAAGCCTGTTCTTGACGTAGTGGCTCACGCCGTCAAAGTCGTGCACCTCGCACAGGATGTATTTGTGTTTGTCCGTGTCTATCTGCTTAAGGATAATCGCGCCCATGAGCGTTCCGTCAAAGTCGTAGCGTGTCGGCAAGTAGTTGCCCAGCGGAATCAGCTCATATTGCAGCTTGTTCTGTGCGAATACCGGGCGCATTACCGCCGCGCCCTGCTGCGCTATGTACTCGACCGCCGCGCCGATGTGCGCGTTAAGATGCTTTAGCGGCTTGTCAAGTGCCTCGTTCTTAACTTCGAGGTCGATTTCGCGCGTAATGTAGTAGTTGAGCCGTCCGGCTATCTGCGGCAGAATCCCGCATGGCGGTGCGTCCTTGTTCCACGGTGCGCTTCCCGCCGCCATTTGCTGCCATAGCTCGATGTGGCGGTACATCTCCGCCGTCATGTTGGTTTTTACGCCCGTTACGTCCTCTATCGTCGTTGTACGGAATAAACTCAAAACGCTCATAATGAACCCCTTTATTCTTTCAAACATATATCACCCCTATGCGATAACCGCGACCGCCTCGAAGTCGAAAAGAAGCTGGCTCCATGTCCGCTTCTTCTTGATGATTCCTTTTTTTATCTGCGCTTTCGGCACGTAAACGCGCTCCGTTGCCGTCCGCCCGCCGCCTGAACTTAGCAGAACGGCTTTCTCCGTCTCCGCCACGCACTCGAAACGCTCCGGCGGCATCCAGTATTCCGATATGTACACCGGCTCTTTCTGCTTCTCGCACCAGTCGTAGAATTTTGCGTGGTCGAAGCTCCCCGTGGTGTACTCGTCCGTGCCCTTGTACGGAATGTCGCAATAAATCACGCTGTCCGGCTTTATCTCTATTTCGTCATACGACTTTCTGAAAGATTCCAGACTTTGCAGACTTTCCAGACTTTGCAGACTTTCCAGACTTTGCAGACTTTCCAGACTTTGCAGACTTTGCAGCCTTTGCAGACTTTGCAGACTTTGCAGACTTTGCAGACTTTGCAGACTTTGCAGACTTTGCAGACTTTGCAGACTTTCTAAAAGTTCCTGCAGTCCGTATATCTCATCGAACGGAACGGGCAGAACCAAGAACCCCTGTAACTTCT
>Ga0265301_10001127_pt1 | contig 36090 bp, 35 predicted proteins | sample AusTroGonzalo_MG_2_FD_193488 | JGI IMG/M metagenome (GOLD analysis project Ga0265301, IMG submission 193488) | Bovine rumen microbial communities from tropical cattle in Woodstock, Queensland, Australia - Gonzalo_04 | ecosystem: Host-associated > Mammals > Digestive system > Stomach > Rumen ...
TAATTTTGCAAGCAAAATTTACATAGCGCAAGCGTGCGCACCCTTGTATCAACAACATAAAGCAAGCTATTATTTCGTGTCGTCCTAAAGCGTCAGAAACTTAACTGGAATACATGCACAGAAATAATATCTGGCAGCATATCTTATGGGTATGCCTACCAGTTCATAATAGATGCTTACACTTGGTGTGAGTTTCTTAGAACTGGTAAAGGAATAAACCTATATGCCCTGTCAGTATCAATCATAAAAAAATCACAATACAATGAACACTATTTTGATTATCTCATTAGCTTTGTCGGTGCTGGGGATCGTGTTATCCGTCATCGCACTCATCAAGTCACGAAAAAAGAAATAACACGTATGCCCTGTCCACTCCAACTTGTATCTTTTTGTAGCCCTATATAAATCGAAACGCAAATGAACAAGTCATTGAAAATATCGAAGTACGTGATGATTTCCTCGTGGGTATTTGTTGCTATCTTACTCAAATAAACAAAAGCTTATGAAACAAATTATTATCCTACTTTTGCCGTTTCTTTTTACGGCTTGTATGCACAAGGCAACCGACGTGACATCCCCTGACGGAAGCACGCAAGTAATTTTCCGTTTGAACGAGAAAGGGACGCCGACCTATGATGTTATAAAGGACGGGAAGGCTGTTCTTTGCGCCTGTCCTATGGGCTTTATACTACAGGATGGCGACTTGACGGAAGGCTTTGAGTTGAATCGAACCAAGAAGCGTTCGCATGATGAGACATGGGAGACAGTATGGGGTGAAGAGCGCCTGATACGCAATCATTATAAGGAGTTGCAGGTACGCTTACGTCACGCGAGCGGAAGAAAGATGGATATCTGTTTTCGCGTGTTTGACGATGGTTTTGCATTTCGTTATCTCTTCCCTGAGAAAAGCGACAGCATTGTGATTATGCGCGAGGTGACGGCATATAACTTTGCCCAAGAGCCGATGGTTTGGTCTATTCCCTGGCGGACGGAGTATTACGAAGCGCTGTGGGCTAAGACGCCTATGTCGGCTACGGACACGGCTTGTTCGCCAATCACTTTAGAGATGGCGGACGGTACGTACGCCTTTATGCACGAGGCGGCACTGACGGACTATCCTGCGCAGAACTTCGTTTTTGACGGACAGGAAGCAAGCACCATGCTTACTCCATGGCAGAATGGTGTGGCGGCATATGAAGTTGGTCCATTTGCTACACCATGGCGATTCGTCATCCTGGCGGATAACCTGCCGGAGCTGATGGCTTCGCGTATCATGCTCAATCTTAATGAGCCCTGTAAGATAGAAGACACATCATGGATCAAGCCCATGAAGTTCATCGGTATCTGGTGGGGCATGCATCTGCAGACGATGACGTGGCACGCAGGACCGCAACACGGTGCAACCACCGAGAACATGAAACACTATCTGCAGTTTGCTGCCGACAACGGTATCGGCGGCGTGCTCGCGGAAGGTTGGAACTTAGGTTGGGAGACTTGGGAGCATTTCGATTTTACGACTCCGTATCCTGATTGGAATATGGATGAGTTGAGTCGATTTGCAGATTCGTTAGGTGTACAGATTGTTGGGCACAACGAAACAGGCGGCAATGCAGCGGATTACGAAAAAGAACTCGATACTATCTATCGCTACCATGCCAAACATGGTATCCATGTCATTAAGACGGGCTATGTGAGTCCAATCATTCGTACCATTGACGGCTTGCAATACAACCGCAGCCAGGCCGGTGTGCGGCATTATCGCAAGGTGATCGAGACGGCGGCGAAATATCATATCTGCATTGACAACCATGAACCGGTGATGCCGACAGGTTTGCAACGAACTTACCCGAACTTACTGACGCAAGAAGGTGTCCGCGGGCAGGAATGGAACGCATGGGGAACGGATGGCGGCAGTCCTTGCGAGCACGTGACGGTGCTGCCCTTCACGCGTGTGATGGCGGGTCCAGTGGACTACACACCGGGTGTGTTTAACTTCGCCAATCCGGTGCATCCGAACACCCGTGTGCATGCTACGTTGGCGAACCAGTTAGCATTGTTTGTGGTGCTCTATTCGCCGCTACAGATGGCGTGTGATTTGCCGGAGAACTATGCATTGTATCCCGACATGTTTGCGTTCATCCAACACGTGCCGTGCGACTGGGAGCAGAGTCTATTGCTGGACGGTAAAATAGGCGACTATGTAGTGATGGCGCGTCAGGAACGCGGAACGGAAGACTGGTTCGTAGGTGCTGTAACGGATGAGAACAGTAGGGATATCACATTGCCGTTGGATTTCCTGAAAGCAGACGCTAACTACGAAATGACGGTTTATGCGGACGGCGAGGATGCCGACTGGCAGACGGCGCCGTATTCGACGAAGATTTACACTCGTACCGTGAGTGCACTGGACACGTTGACGATGTATCTGGCATCCGGAGGCGGCTGCGCAATCTACATGAAACGCCTATAAACAGCTCGAACGATTCATTCACACATTCACTGATTCTTATCTCAAGTGATTTGATATAGTATGAGAAAATTATTTATAGCTATCAGCACAATGCTCTTTGCGGCATGTGCGCCGAAGTATCCGACCGTGACGCCGGATGAGTTTGAACAGGCTATCGCCGAACCGAATGTGCAGTTGGTCGATGTGCGCACGCCGGAAGAGTACGAGCAAGGACATATCGTTGGGGCGATGAATATAGACTGGAAAAACGAGGCGTTTGCTGACGAAGCCGGGCAGATATTAGATAAGTCCAAGGCCATTGCTGTCTATTGCCGCGGCGGTCGTCGAAGCCATGAGGCGGGAAACAAGTTATACAAGATGGGCTACACGCATATCGTGGAACTGCAAGGCGGTTTGGAAGCATGGAAAGCGGCAGGCAAGGCCGTTCAGGCGGAGGTCTATGAGTGCGATGAGTTCCGGACATCTAACGGCATGAGTGTGAAACTCCACGCGCTGGTACATGCCAGTATATGGATTGAAGCCGGTGACAAGCAGATCTTCGTCGATCCCGTTTCGCACCTCGGCAACCGTTCGATCGAATACACCACCATGCCGACCGCGGATTTCATCCTTATCACGCACGAACACCATGACCATCTGGACAAAGAAGCGATTCATAACTTGTCGCACGAACTCTATACGCAAGTGATTGCCAACCAAGCATCTGCCGATATATTGGGCAAAGGTATCGTGATGGCGAATGGCGACAAACGTACTTTGACAGACAAGATTACGGTAGAGGCTGTTCCGGCATACAACACGACCGAAGGACATCTGCAGTTCCATCCGAAAGGACGGGATAACGGATATATTCTGACCATTGATGGGCTGCGGATTTACATCGCCGGAGATACGGAGGTTATTCCCGAGATGGCGGATATCAAGGATATAGATATCGCATTCCTCCCTTGCAATCAGCCATATACGATGACGCCGGAGCAACTGATAGAAGCCGCGCGTATCATCCAACCGAAAGTGCTGTTTCCGTATCACTATAGCCAAACCGACGTGTCCGGCATCGCAGCACAACTACCCGATATAGACGTTCGAATCAGACATTATGAATAATAGAGATTTCATTAGACAAGCACCTGTTTCGTTTACATGCGACTACAACGAAGGTGCGCATCCAGAGATACTGCGCCGTTTGTTGGAAACGAACATGCTGCAGGAACCCGGCTACGGCAGCGACCGGTTTACGCAATCGGCTATAGCCAAGATACGTCAGGCAACCTGTTGCCCGAATGCGGATGTGGTGCTCTTGGTGGGCGGTACGCAGACCAATGCGACGGTCATAGACGGTTTGTTACCTCGTTTTGGTGCGGTTATCGCGGTTGAAACCGGACATATAGCCGTGCATGAGTCGGGAGCCATCGAGCACACCGGTCACAAGGTCATCACACTTCCTCAGCACGAAGGCAAGATGCATGCGGAGGATTTGCGTAATTACCTCATCCGCTTCTTTGCGGACGATACATGGCAACACATGGCAAATCCGAAGATGGTGTATCTCTCTCTTCCGACCGAATACGGCACGGTGTATGCTCGCCGCGAATTAGAAGAGATACAGCATATCTGCCGCGAATACGATTTGCTTCTGTTCATTGACGGCGCACGACTGGGATATGGATTGGCGAGCCCTGCTGCGGACATCGATCTTCCCGGATTGGCGCAAGTATGCGACGTGTTCTATATCGGCGGAACTAAAGTCGGCGCTCTGTGCGGCGAAGCAGTGGTCTTCCCTAAAGGCAATGCTCCTCAACCGCTCCTTACCGTCGTCAAGCAACACGGAGCGTTGTTGGCGAAAGGCCGTTTGTTGGGTATTCAGTTCGACACGCTCTTTACCGACGACCTCTATCTCCGCATCAGCCGCCATGCTATCGACGCGGCGATGAGATTGCAGCTGTTGTTCCGGGACAAGCAGATACCGCTCTATATCCAGTCGCCTACTAACCAGCAGTTCCCTATTTTGACGCAAGAACAGATGAAGCGGCTGGAAGGAAAAGTGCTTTATGAGATATGGGAACGGCTCTCGGACGGACGCGCTGTCACTCGTTTTGCTACCAGTTGGGCGACACCCGCGGAGCATATTCAATTATTGGCAGAGATACTGTAAAGATGTAAGATAATGCATCATTAAATATACATGTCAACTATGACAAAGACTACTTACAAACAAATTGACTTAGCCGGCTGGGAAAAGGTCGGAGAAGGAGGAAACGGAAGCGTTTATACATGCCACGAACAACCGGGCGTCATTCTCAAAGTGAGCAACTACACGGCTGAAGACAGCGCTACAGAAACCCTCGCCGATGAGTTCACCCGCAGCAAAGCGGTGTATGACCTCGGTCTGCCTACGCCCGAAATGAAGGAAATGGTGCGCGTAGGAGAAAACGAAGGTATCATCTGCGAGGCTATCACCAACAAGAAATCTTTTGCGCGCATCAGTGGAGAAGCCCCTGCGCATATCGACCATCTGGCGGAGCGTATGGCAAAACTTGCCAAGCAGTTTCACAGCACCAATACCTCCGCACAAACGGCTATTCCGTCGATGAAAGCGTTGATGCTGGAAGCCTTGGCTGAGACGAAAATGCTCAGCGGCAAAAGACTGGAACAGGCCATCGCTTTTGTACAAAATATGGAAGACGCTCCCACCTTGCTGCATGGCGATTTTACATTCAGTAATCTCATTCTCTCGCTCGATACCGACAAAGCCTATTGGATAGATCTCGGTCGTGCCACGCACGGTTTGCCGATGTTCGACCTTGGCCATTTCTGGCTGTTCTGCAATCTGTTCGGCAAGAAACAACGTGTGCAGGACATCGCCCACATGACCGACAAACAGATGGTACAGTTCTGGAATACATTTGCCCTGGCGTACAACGGTCCCGACAATCTGGACACCTTCAACGCCGAGTGCAAACGCTTTGCGGCGCTGGATGTCATTCTGCTCGGACATATCCAGACACTCAACTGGCATGAACGCCTGTTCCTCGGGTTGCTCGTCAAATCACTAATGAAATAATACATGTATTTACTATCAGGTGACGAACGCCTGGCATACCAAAAGACGATAATATGAAAAAGTTCTTTCCTCATATCCTTGGTGCGATATTTGTGCTGATCATCATCGGCGCATGGATGTTGATTGATCACATGGTCAAGAAACCGAACGATACGCAAGTACCGTTTGTGGTAGCACATAACTATTTCGTGCGGAACGATGCAATCGAACCTGTTCCGGAAAAGATTGTTTCGCTGGACGAGTTTGAACAGTATTTCGGCATGGCTGCCTTCATGGGTAAGAACGGACAACCGACACCTATTGATTTTGAGAAGCAGTTTGCTATAGCTGTTGTGCTACCGGAAACTAATCATAGCACCGAACTACATGCAGAGAGCCTGACGGATGACGGAAAGAAGCTGATATTTACCTATCGCGTCGATGTCGCTCCCAAAGAAAACACTTGGACTCAAGTGCCGATGTTGCTCATTTTTGTTGATAGCAAGTTTGAGCGGGATTGTGTAGAACTTCAATCGAATTTCGTAGCAGATATTTCAGGCACATAGCAGGTACGAGCCTTCGATAGCATTCGCATTGATGTTCATTAATACAAAAAGCGTGTCAAATTTTAGTTAATGGCATCTACACGCGTCCCAAACGCGCGTCCACGCACATGCAAACGATTTAATTAGTAGCTACCGGTGAACCGTTTTTTTCCTCCGTCTCTCTCCCTCTGTCTCTTTCCCTCCTTGTCCGTATCTTTGCTTGTCTATTTTTTGCTTATCTACTCATAAAAAAAATAGACAACCTCATCTCTCCACCTTGTCTATTTCATATTTAGCTTGTCTATTTTCCACCAAACCACACACAAAAAAAAGACAACCCACACTAATGGCTTGTCTACTTTGCTTGTCTAATCGCCTCCAAACGAAGACAACCTACAACCAGTCCTTGCCGGTTAAAAGAGAGTAGAGTTCCAACCCCTTAGCAGTCAGACGATAGGTCTGTTCGGGCTTATTAGGCACATTCGGATGAACCAAATCAATCAGTCCTTGCTCCCACGCCGGTCTCCAGTAATGGTCAATAAACGCCTGACGACTCTTCTGCTTCAAACCCAAATCCGCCATGATCTGTCGCCTCGGCAACTTCTGCTTACCAATAACCAGCACCATCTTATGCACACGCGCTTCACCTTTCGTCTTCGGCAACACAGCCTTCGGCTTCGTCTGCTCCTTTGACGTCTTGTCCAACTTCAACTCCATGCACGTCTTGCGAATCTTCATACCTGCCTTCTGATAGAACTTAAACGCCGACTCATTTCCTTCCCACACATTGAGCGTAATCGACTGACATCCTTGCTGCTCTGCCCAACGACGCACGAAATCAAACAGTTGCGAGCCGACATGTTGACCACGCGCCGCTATGTCCACACACAGGTCGTCAATATACAAAGTCCGCCTGTCCTGCAGCAACCGATCGTCTTGAACATGCTCGATGCGCACAAAAGCATAGCCCAGCACCGACATCTGTTCATAGACGAAGACAGGTGTCGATTCGTCCGCTAACAGCTCTCGCAGTTGCGCCTCGTCGTACTTGGTCGTGTTCGGTTTGAACAGATCCGGCCTTAACTCATAATGCACCATGTTCACCTGATGCAGCAGTTCCATCAAACGAGGTATATCCTCTTCCGTCGCCTTTCTAATCATAAGGAGTTTTAGATTTGTGGTTGTGGCTTGTCTATTTTATGTTTTGGCTTGTCTTTTTTTTGAGTGCAAAGGTACAACTTTTTGTTGACATGAGCAAATCAAAATCTCTTTTTTCTCTAATTCTTTCACTCTTTAATTCTTTCATTCATGATCGCAGTTGCCTGCAGCGCCAACGTCGTTATGCAACTTTTGATGCAGGAATAAAATTGCGTGATTTTTTCAAAAAGTGGCATATGCGCTTGCATATGTCATTTTTTTTGTGTACCTTTGCACGTAAATCGTGCAACAAGTAAATGAATAGTACTATGATAGACGATATTATTCAATTCAACCAATCTTTCGTGGCGCAAAAAAGCTACGAGAAGTATCTGACAAGCAAGTACCCCGATAAGAAACTGGCGGTGCTGACGTGCATGGATACCCGATTGACGGAGCTGCTGCCGGCGGCACTTGGACTGAAGAACGGAGACGCCAAAATCATCAAGAACGCCGGCGGGCTGATTATCACGCCCTTCGATTCGGCGATGCGCAGTCTCATCGTCGCTATCTATGAACTGGGCGTGGAGGAGATCATGGTGGTCGCACACAGTCATTGCGGCGCGTGCCACATGAGTTACAGCCATTTCCACCATGTGATGAAAGCGCGGGGCATCAAGGATGAGACCTTGGACACCATCCGCGAATGTGGAATAGACCTTAACCACTGGCTCGAAGGTTTCCGCGACACGCCTACGTCGGTCCGCAAGACGGTGCAGACCATCAAGACCCATCCGCTCATTCCGAAAGACATCATCGTCCGCGGCTTCATCATCGATTCCGAAACAGGCGCATTAGAGGAGATTTGATATGATGCGAAAAATCCTTTCAACCCTTCTGGCGGTAATGATGCTCACCGCCTCACCCTCCGTAATGCAATGCTACGTCACGGCTTTGAAGGCATTGACAGCGAATGGTGGCATTTCACCCTTTCCGACGAACCCTATCCGGACACCTATTTCGACTTCCCGATAGAGTGACACGAGGATGTAACTATAAGAAATGGACGGTGTGTAATTCCCCGTTTCGGATCTCGAGATAGTCGGTGAGAAGATGGTTGTAGTAGTGCCGGTCAATCTTGCCGACGATATTGATCTTCAGTTGCTCATGCTCCAGCCGGTAGCCCTCTATATGAAGTCCGGCAGGCAGGAACGCCGACATGAGGCTATCCAGTCGGCAGAGCACTTCTTTTTTCGTTTCCTTTATGCCTTCTTTCAGCACTACATGCGCTACCAACGGGCTGTCTTCCGCCGCTAAACGGCATGCCAGCGCTTCTTTGACTGCCGGGTCTTCCCGCAGTCGGTTGGCGATGTCGAAAAGATAAACTTTCTCTCCGCTCTCAGCCTCTATATGCTGCGCCATACGTCCGTAGATGAAGAGTCTGCCATTTGCGTCCAAGACTCCCAAATCGCCGGTATGCAGCCAACCGCTTTGCAGACGGGCTTTGTTCTGCTTCGGATCATTGACGTAGCCGTTGGTGAGGGATGGGGTCTTGACGCGTATTTCTCCGCGTTGCTCGTAGCCTAATTCCTTGCCGTGCCCGTCGAAAATTCCTACCGTGACGCCGGGGAAGGGTGCACCTACGCACACTACAGGACGGGAGTAGTCTTTCTCAAAGCCCGTCGGCTGATAATCCACCGTGCTTACGGAGAAGGTCTCGCTCAGTCCGTAACCCGAGGTAAGCGCTACGGGGCTGCCGCAGGCTTCCATGACCTCGTTGATATGCTGCAGCGCTTGAGGCGTACAACCTTCGCCGCCCATGATCGGGAAACGGAAGAAACTCAGGTCCGGACGCTTGCCGTTTCGGATAAGCGTGTCGATATGCCTGATCAGATGTACCCAGAACGCGCCGGTAGCCAATGTGACCTGCGGCCGGATAGTGAGGATATTCCGTATGAACTGCAGAACCGACAGTCGTGGGTCCAGATAGACGGTCATGCCACGGTAAAGCGGCGCGAGCACGAGCACGAAAAAACCGGTACATACGAAAGGCGGCAACTGGCAGTAAGAGGTGGTGCCTTCAAGGAAGGGATTGCCTTTCTTATTGAATTCCAAGGCATTGTGGAACATGGCGATGACGGCCTCGTCACTCATGCCAATCTGGTTCGCGATGCCTTTGCCCGATGTGCCGGACGAACAGAAGATATACGCCGTTTTGCCCTTCACGGGTGCCGCCTCTAACGGCCCGTCATAGCGTCCGAAACGCCGGACAGCGGCATCGGCTGTCATATATTTGGCTCTGTGACGATGACTCCATAGCTTGATGTTGTTCAGCGGCGATGCGACCAACTTGAGCGGATAACCCATGGCACGCGTAGCCGATATGATGACCACATGCTCAAACTGCTCGCGACGGAGGGTGTTCCGTATGATTTCTTCCATCCCATCGAAGACGAAGGCGACGCGGCTTTTGCCCACCATCGAATCCAGCGCCTCCGGCGTAACCATCAGGTTGGGGATGTTGGCGGTCACGCCCGTCATGTCTGCCGCCAGCATGATATAGATGAATTCCGGTAGGGAAGGACCGAAGATAAGCAGTTCATCTCCCTGCTTCAGTCCCATGCCTTTGATGACACGACCCCATAGATAGACCTGCTCCACAAGCGTCTGACGACTGATGCGGCGGCCGAAATATACCAAGGCGTCATGTCGGTTTCCGTCGGCAAGAATGCCGCTCTCCATAAATTTCCACACTGTCTGATCGTTCATAATATCTAACTGACGGATTTGTACAACCGCCGCATGTCTTCAGGGTTCTCAACAAATGACATAATAACCTGTCCCATAAACGCCACGATGAAATGCGGTTTCATGCCGCCGTTGGGCAAAAAGCGCATGGCAGGGACAGCCAGCATGTGGACCAAAGGATTTTGCCCGCCATTGCTGATAAGATTGTACAGGTTATGGGCCAGCTCGAAAGGAATCATGTCGTCTTCCGGACAATGCGCCATGTACACGGAGTGCGCGGGCGTCCAGCCTTCCAGACTGTTGTATTTCCGGAGGCAGGCCATCCATGCGCGTATCTTGGGGCAGTTCATATCGACCTGCCCGTCTGCGGTAAGCATATCCGGGGCATAGATCTGGTCAAAAGATTTTATCTTTTGGAAATAGGGGTCTGTTAGTTGCGGATAATGATGACAGACAGCCTCCAACAAGTTTATCTCGCGTCCTTTCCCTTGGAACTTGGTGTCGATGTACCATTGCGGTACAAACTCTTCGGGCTTATAGCCGCCCAGTTGCGCCGGGGTGAATGATTTGAAATACGCCAGAAGGAGCATGAAGTTGGTATCGATGTCTTCCGGATGCAGATATATATACTGCATCAACTGCGGCATGTCTGCGGCTCCTTCTGCGGAGAAAGTGGCGCGCAGCCTGAAAGCGTCTTTGAACGATTGCGGCGCTTCGGTGTCGTACCATTTGGCAAACATCAGGGTGGGCAAAGCGCCTTGTGAACTGCCCCAGTTGGTGGTATATCCTTCGGGCGCGAGGCTTATGCCGTGCTGCCGCATGATCTCGAGTGCCGCCACAGCGCAGTCGGCCAGTTGTTGTGCCGTATGGACGGCTGAACCGCCGCCGTCGGATTCTATTCCGTAGTTGATGCCCCATTTCTGCAGATCCGGCTCGATGACGACGGAATCCCACAGCACTTTGAGCGGCACGAACATCAGGTTCTGGGACGGTGCCCATTCCTCATGGAAGAACGCCTGATGCAAATGGAGCGTGATGGTTTTCGCCAGATGGGGTGTGCCTTCCGCTTTGTTGTTGAGGAATGTGACACGTCCCGACATGGGTATTTCGCGGCCGTCAACCGTCTGACTGCGATACGTAAAGGTATAGCTTTGAATTTCCCAGCATCGTTTGGAGAACCGACTGCGTCCGCATTCTTTGGCAAACCGCCGGTCCAACCTGGGCAGATGCGCATACACTTTGGCTCTAAGAAGCGCCTTGAGCCCGAATAGGGCGATAGGCTTGATACCTCTCAGCAGAGACATGAACGAAGGGGACCCCAGCGCCTCGATAAATTCATCGGGCGTATAATGGTGCTCTGAAAGGATATTTGGCTCTCTCATTTTAACTAACTATGCTTACAGCATGCAAAAGTACTGTTTTTTTTTGATATATGCAAGCATAATTCGATTTTCTTACCAAATTATTTGGTAATTCAAATTTTTTGTAGTAAATTTGCACTCGCAAATACAACATCTATGAAAATCATTTTAACAGGTGCCACAGGTTATGTGGGCGAAGGCGTGATGCTGGAGTTGCTGCGCACGCCGCAAGTAGAGAAAGTGCTGTCCGTCGGCCGTCGGTCGGTTCGGATAGACGAGTATAAATGCCTGACTGCCGAGCAGAAGAGCAAACTGGAAGAGTATATTGTGCCGGACCTGATGGACCTGAAAGCCGGTGACACGCGTTTCAAGGGCTACGATGCCGTCTATTTCATCGCGGGCATCACGTCTGTCGGTACGCCCGAAGACATCTATCGTCGCATCTCCTACGACATCCCTACGCATTTTGCGGATATCATGCCGGACAAGGAGAAGATGACGTATATCTACCTCAGCGGCGCAGGTACCAACCCGAGCGGCAAACAATGGTGGATGCCGATTAAGGGCGCGACTGAGAACTATATCAACACGCTCGGTTTCAAGCATGCTTTCGCCTATCGTCCCGCCCTCATGCGCTGGGCGAAAGGACAACGGGGAAGTAAGATGCAGAAGATGCAGTATGCCTATATCCTGTTCTATCCGCTGATGTACCTCTGCGGCTTGGCGAACAACATGACCGAGGTGGCGCATTCGATGATGGCATGCACCCGTGACGGCTATCCGCAATTTGCGATTAATCCCAGAGATATCACTAAACTGGCAAAACAATTATGAAACGTGCTTACTCTAAATGGAGCAGTGTGGCGTTGATAACTGCCATCTATGTGCTTGCCGGTGTGGCAGGTGTGCTGCTGTTCAATTTCACTAATCCTCTAATCGCTAATCCTCTCATCCGGCTCTTTTTAGCAGATGTATTAGCCACTATCATTGTTTGGGTCTTCGGGTTGCTCTATGAAAATGTGTCGGTCTATGATCCTTATTGGAGCGTTTTTCCACCGGTGGCTTTTCTCATCTGGGCATTCTATACGAACACATGGTCGCTGCCGGTTATCTTATTGTTGATAGCCTCATGGTATTGGGGATGGCGGCTAACGCGCAATTGGGCGATTACATTCAAAGGCATCGCACATGAAGATTGGCGGTACACCAAATACCGCAGTCAACATCCATTCGTATTCCATCTAATCAATCTGTTCGGGCTGAACATGATGCCGACACTGGTAGTTTTTGCTGCTATGTTGCCAGGGCTGATGCTGTTCAAAGAACAGCAATTTATGATTTATGATTTCTTTGCCCTTAAGGGGCACGATTGTTTCAAATTTATTATTTGCATCATCGGATTTATCGTGTGTATTGGTGCCGCTACTATCCAATTGATAGCAGACAAGCAGATACATGATTTCCGTGCTGCTAATCCAGGTAAATACTGCAATGTGGGATTATGGAAACATGGTCGTCATCCGAATTATTTCGGCGAGATGTCGTTCTGGTGGGGCATTTGGATTATGTATGCCGCGTTTAATGGGATAGATGGTTTCATCGGTGGAGCGATTGCTATGTCCGCTATGTTCCTCGGCATCAGTATTCCGCTCATGGAGAAACGTCAGTTGGCGAATAAACCAGGCTATGCCGAATATCGCAAACAAACTCGTATATTAATATGATTCTATTCTTTGATTAGGGTCGTTCGGCGAAATAGCGCCAGAGTGGTGCGGCGTGGAGGGCTTGGATGATCTCACCGTCTTGCAACATCTCCAGCACTTGTTCAGGGTCGAATATATCCACATGTATATCTTCCGTGGGTTCTTGATGTTGTTCGCGATGTTTCTCCACGCCTGTGGCTAAGAACGTGTAACTGAGGTTGTTATGGTTGGTTGGGTTAGGGGAGAGGGTCATGAAGAGCCGCCACTCGCCGCCTTCGTAGCCCGTTTCTTCACTCAGTTCACGTTGGGCCGCTTGAAGCGGTGTCTCACCTGGGTCAACCACCCCGGCCACCAACTCGTAGTGCGTCTCGCCTAAGGCATGGCGGTACTGATCCTCCATGACCATCTTGCCGTCTTTCGTGATGGCAATCACATTGATCCAGCTAGGAAATTCCAACACGAACCAGGTCGGCACTTGTGTGCCGGTGGGTAACTCTACGCACTCTTGTCGCACGGACAACCATGGCCCGAGACGCAGGATATTCTCACTCTTAATAACCTTCCAGGGCCGGTTTGTTAGCTTTGGGTACGCCATACTACGGTCGTTTAATGAGCCATGCCGCGGATATACGCTAAGATTATATCTACGGCTGCGTCCTCACTCAGTTCGTCCATTGAGAGCACGAGCTGGTAGTTACGGGCGTCGTAACGGGATGTACCGGTGAACTCCTTTACGTAATTCTCACGCATCTGATCCACTTTCTCGATCACTAGGCGCGCCTGTTCTTTACTCATGTTCTGCTCACGCGCCACACGGGCCATGCGGCTGAGCATCGAAGCCTGAATGAAAATATTGAGGTGGTTCGGATGGTCGCGATACATATAGAACGCCGTACGACCGGCGATGACACAGGAACTATCCTTGGCCAGCGCCTTGAGGATATTCGTCTCCGCGCGGAAGACATCTTCGGTTTCAATACCGGTCTGGTTTAGGTCGTAGCCCGAGTCCGATAAAGTCATCATACGCACGAACTCAGCCAACCAGCTCTGCTTGCGACCTTTGATTTCTTCTATATCCTCAGCAGAGAGGTTATAGCGCTCTTGCAATGCCTTGATGACAGCTTTGTCGTAGTACTCCACACCTAATTTTTCAGCCAACTTACGGCCTACGGTGCGACCGCCGCTTCCTAACTCACGATTGATCGTGATGACAAATTTATTATTCAGATTCATAATTTAGAAGATTAACAGAGTCAATAAGTACGCCACGATGGTCGAGACGGTCACGCAGATGAGTCCCGGCATCATGAACGAGTGGTTGAGCAGGTACTTGCCGATGACGGTCGTGCCCGAGCGGTCGAAGTTAACGGTCGCGATATCGGACGGGTAGTTCGGGATAAAGAAATAGCCATACACCGACGGCAACACGCCAAGCAGTACCACGCCCGGAATACCGAGGCTGTAAGCCAACGGCAGCATAGCCACCACCACAGCACCCTGTGAGTTGATCAGTACCGACACGGCAAAGAACACCAGCGCGATGCTCCACGGGTAGTCCTTGACGATACCCTCTAACATCGCTTGGATCTGAGGCATATAGTGACCGAAATAGGTGTCCGCCATCCAGGCGATACCGTAGATAGCGACGACAGCCACCATACCGCTCTGCCATACCGGACCTGCAACGGCCTTCTTAGGACTGGCTTTGCAGAAGATGATCATCAGTGCCGCCGCCGTGATCATGATGATCTGGATAACGAGGTTCATCTTTAATGTCACCATCCCCATCTCGGTAAAGTCCTCTGCTACGACGCCGGCTTTCGCCAATTCCTTGGCGGTGATGGTCACTCCACTGGCTAGGGTTATATCACCGGCTCCCTTGATGGCTTTAACCACTTCAAAGGTAGGCAACAGTTGAGGGAAAATAGCGAACATGACGATGACGGCCAATGCCCCTAGGAAGATAAATACGCTATTTTTTGCACTCTGCGGGATCTCGCGGTCGAGTGTGGTTGCCGTATTACCATATATATACGCGCGTTGCTCAGGATCGGCTATCTTGGCTTGGAAGACTGGGTCCTTATCCAGATCCAGACCGCGTTTGTAGGATGCGGCAGCTGCTGCCATCAGTCCGCACAGACAAGCAGGGATGGTGATCATCAGCACTTGCGGGATGGTGACATCAAAGCCGTTGGCATTGGAGATGGAGACAAACGCCACTACGGCTGCTGCAATCGGCGAACAGGTGATACCGACCTGCGAAGCGATAGATGCTACGCCACACGGACGTTCGGGACGGATACCTTTCTTGAGCGCGATATCGCAGATGATCGGCATCAGCGTATAAACGACGTGCCCTGTACCCACTAAAACAGTCAGGAAGAACGTTGCTAAAGGCGCCAAAAACGTGATATGGTCTGGGTGTTTACGTAGCATTTTCTCTGCTAACTGAATCAGCCAGTCCATACCGCCAGAAGCCTGCATAATACCCGCACAGGTAACGGCTGCTATGATGATATAGATGACGTCTGTCGGAGGTGTTCCGGGCTTCATACCGAACGCGAACACGAGAATAGCCAAGCCGATACCGGAGATGGCGCCGAGCGCCAAACTACCGTACCGCGAACCGACCCATAACGCTCCCAACACAATTAGGAGCTGAAGAATCATGATCCAACTCATAGTATTAAATTCGTAGTATAAAAAAGAGGAGCGCGCACGCATTTACACGCGCACGCGCTCTCAATAAACATGGCTTAACCGCCAAAATTATCAAATCGTATATCGGCATCGTCCACACCGAGGGAGTGCAAGAGGTCGAGGACGGTCTTGGCCATCATAGGAGGACCGCAGAGGTAGTACTCGACATCTTCGGGAGCATCATGCTGCTTGAGGTAGGTGTCGCCCATGACCGGAGCGATGAAGCCCGGGGTGTACTTGATACCCAGACCATCGGCCTTCGGGTCCGGACGGTCCAACGCGAGGTGGAAATGGAAATTCGGGAACTCCTTCTCCAACGCGAGGAAATCCTCGAGGAAGAAGACCTCGTCGATAGCACGTGCGCCGTAGAAATAGTGCATCTGACGGTCGCGGCACTGACGTGTCTTGAGCATGTGCATGATCTGCGCACGCAGCGGAGCCATACCGGCACCACCACCGACCCAGATCATCTCTTTCTTGCTGTCGTAAACAGGTCTGAACTCGCCATAAGGACCACTCATGCGTACCTTGTCGCCCGGTTTGAGCGAGAAGATATACGTGGAAGCGATACCGCACGGTACGTCCATGAACTCCGGTCCGTTCGGGCACTGCTCTTTCGGTTTGAAAGGCGGGGTGGCGATACGGACGGTGAGGGTGATGATGTCGCCCTCGTCGGGGTAGTTAGCCATAGAGTACGCACGGACGGTAGCCTGGGTGTTCTTCTGTTTGAGTTTGAACAGGCCGAACTTCTCCCATGCCGGCAGATAGAGGTCGCCGATGAGGGACTTGTCCATGTCGCGGTCGTAGTCGATGTCGTACTCGGGGATGATGATCTGCGCGTACGAACCCGGTTCGAAGTTCATGTGCTCGCCCGGAGGCAGCTGCACCTTGAACTCCTTGATGAAGGTAGCGACGTTGCGGTTGGAGATGACTTCGCACTCCCATTCCTTGACGCCGAGAACAGCTTCATCGACCTTCATGGTGATGTCTTCTTTCACTTTGACTTGGCAACCCAGACGCCAGCCCTCTTTCTGCTGCTTGCGCGAGAAATGGACGGTCTCGGTCGGCAGGATCTCACCGCCGCCGCTGAGTACCTGGCACTTGCACTGGCCGCAGGAGCCCTTACCGCCACAAGCCGAAGGCAGGTGAACGCCTGCTTCGCCGAGTTGCGAGAGGAGTGAACCGCCGGCTGCTACGTCATATTCCTTGTCCCCGTTGATGGTGACTTTGACGTTGCCGGAAGATACGAGGTATTTCTTGGCTACCAAAAGGATAACTACTAACAGGAGTATTACTACGAGGAATACTAACACTGCATATAAAATAGCTGTCATATTCATAATTGGTTCCTCCTATTAGATTTTGAGTCCGCTGAAGCACATGAAGGCGAGGGCCATCAGACCAACAGTGATGAAGGTGATACCCAGACCCTGCAAGGGCTTCGGAACGTCGTTATACTCCATTTTCTCACGAATACCTGCGAGGCAGACGATGGCCATAAGCCATCCGATACCTGAACCGAGTGCGTAAGCGAAAGCATCACCGATATTGGCAATCGCCTTCACATTCTCCGGGTCGAGCAGGATACGCTGCTGCATGAAGAGCGAACCACCCATGATGGCGCAGTTCACCGCAATCAGCGGCAGGAAGATACCTAAGGACGCATATAGCGAGGGGCTGAATTTCTCGACTACCATCTCGACGATCTGCACGATAGCGGCGATCACGGCGATGAAGAGGATGAAACTCAGGTAACTCAGGTTCAGCGGGTTGAGTACATAGACCTGCAGCAGGTAGTTCACCGGCAGCGTGATGAGCAGCACGAAGGTAACGGCTACTCCAAGGCCGAGAGAGGTCTTCACCGTCTTCGAAACAGCGAGGTATGAGCACATACCGAGGAAGAAGGCGAAAATCATATTGTCCGCAAAAATCGAGCGAACGAATAAGCTAATTGCATGTTCCATTACTTACCCTCCTTGTCATTAATGGCTCTGTGAGCCCAGATGATACAACCTACAAGAATCAGTGCCATAGCCGGCATCATCATCATACCGCAGTTCTCGTAGCCGGCAGCGTACCAGCTATCAGGAATAACCTTGAAGCCGAGCAACGAACCCGAACCGAACAGTTCGCGTACGAAGGCTACAGCCACCAGTATCCACGCGTAGCCGAAGCCGTTGCCCAAACCGTCGAGGAACGAGTCCCACGCGTTGTTGGTCATGGCGAACGCCTCGAGACGACCCATGAGGATACAGTTGGTGATGATAAGTCCGAGATAGACGCTCAGCTGCATCGCCACGTCAAAGGCGAACGCTTTGAGGATCTCGCTGACCAGCGTCACGAGCGCAGCGACCACCACCAGTTGGATGATGATACGGATACGCATCGGGATGGTGTTGCGGATGAGCGAGATGATGACATTTGCCATAGCGACGATGATCGTCACGGCGATACCCATGACGAGTGCAGGTTTGAGTTGTACCGTTACGGCCAGCGCCGAACAGATACCCAGCACCTGTACTACGACAGGGTTATTGATATTAAGAGGACCTAAAAGGGTGTCCTTAGTCTTCTGTGACAACATCTTCTACCTCCTTTTCTTCATTTAATTGGTTCAAAAACTCAGCATATTCAGCGAGGTTGGCGCGCAACATATCGCTCACGCCGGTCGAGGTGATGGTAGCGCCGGAAACAGCGTCCACCTGTTCCTCACCGTTCTCCGCCTTGTTGCCTTTCTTGAGCACCACCACGCTGACGATCTCGCCTTCGGCGTTGCGGATATGTTTGCCGATGAACTGGCTGCGGAACGGCTCTTCGACGATGAGTGCACCCAGACCCGGGGTCTCGGACTCATGGTTGAAGTTGATGCCGAAGATGGTGTTCTTGTCCTCGTTGAGTGCGAGGTAACCACCGATACCACCCCACAGACCGGCACCGTGCAGACGAAGCACGTACTTGGTCTGACCTTCCACCTCAAAGCGGAAGATACTCGGTTTGGCGTTCTCGCGGTCGATGGTGTCGCGCACGAGGCTCTCATAGAGCGCAGCGGGATCAGCACCTAACTCTTGGTTCAATGCAACCAACATCTGCTTCTGCTGGTCGAGCTTGACATTAGCGTCCTGCTTCGGCTTTAGAGCCTGGTTGGTCAGCGCCAGGAGCACAGCCACAATGATGACCACGATTGTTGCATATACGATTGTATATACATTGCTGTTCGTGTCCAGGCCCTTCTTCTCCGGCTCAAAGCAATCCTTCTGTTGGCATTGCGGGCAAACAGCGGGAGCCTTGTCGCCGGTGTGAACGTAGCCACACACTTTACAAATATATTTCTTTGCCATAATCACCTCCTATTTTACTGCGCGTTTAGCGCGACGGTTAATATTGGCTTGTACGACGCACCAGTCGATGAGCGGAGCAAAGGCGTTCATCAGCAGGATAGCCAGCATCATGCCCTCCGGATAACCCGGGTTGAGCACACGTACGACCACAGCCACCAGACCGATGAGCAGACCGTAGATCCACTTACCGCACTCGGTACGAGCAGAGGTCACAGGGTCGGTAGCCATAAAGACAGCACCGAACGCGAAGCCGCCGCTTACTAGGTGGAAGTACCATGGATACTGCGCCACGAGGTTGTCCGCCGAGCCGAACTGGTTGAACAGCCAAGCCGTGCAACCGCCGCCGACGAAGATAGCCAGCATCGTCTTCCAGCTTGCCACACCTGTCGCGATGAGCAGGATAGCACCGAGCAGGATAGCCCAGAGGCAGGTCTCACCTACCGAACCCGGGATCAGACCGTTCGCCATGTCCCAGAAAGACTGAGCGACAGGCGTGCCCGTAGCCAGTTGCGTCAACGGAGTAGCGCCCGTGAAACCGTCCACCAGCGCGTGACCGCCGTCCCAGCCCCATGTGCCTTCCGTGCGGATGAACATCTTGTCTCCGGTCATCGAAGACGGGTACGCGAAGAACAGGAACGCACGCGTGATAAGCGCTACGTTGAAGATGTTGTATCCCGTTCCGCCGAACACCTCTTTGGCGAAGATGACTGCGAAAGCGACTGCAATCGCTACCTGCCACAGCGGCGTGTTAATCGGCACGATCAGCGGGATGATGAAACCGGTTACCAAAAATCCTTCTGCCACTTCCTCGTGCTTGATCTGCGCTACGATGAACTCGATGCCCAGACCGACTGCGTACGCCACGATGATGTACGGCAGCACGGCCAGCAGACCGAAGCCGAAGGCTTTCCAGAAGAGGGCGCAGGTAAGACCCGTTGCCAACTGACCGGTTGCCAGCAGGTGCTGATAACCGACGTTGAACATACCGAACAGCATAGCGGGAACGAGCGCCATCACGACGAGAATCATCGTGCGCTTGCTGTCGCTGCCGTCATGGATATGCGTGCCGTTGCGCTTGGCGGTCGTCTGCGGAGTGAACAGGAAGGTGTCAAAGGCGTCGTAGAACGAGCTGAGTTTCTCCAGCTTGCCGCCTTGCTCGAAGTTCTTGCCGAACTTCTTCCAAATGTCATAAAGCTTTTTCATCACTCAATCTCCTTTTTTAAGTTGTCCAACGCCTCGCGAACGATAGCCTGCAGCGGCATCTTGCTCGTGCAAACGAACTCGCACAGCGCAAAATCTTCCGGAGCGACCTCGTAAGCGCCAAGCGCCTCCATGCGGTCGATGTTTCCGGCTATCATCGCTTTTATCAAATACTCAGGATAGATGTCCATCGGGAACACGCGGTCGTACTCGTTGCTGACGATGATGGCACGACGGCCACCCTTCAGACGAGCGTCCCACTGGTATTTCTTCGGACCGAAGAGCCAACGCGTGAAGCAGTTGTCCAGCAGCTTCGCAGGGTCGGTACAACCGGCGTTGAACGCGTTGAAACGCGGCAACAGCCAGCCCATGAACTCTGCCTTGTCAGCACCGTCCTCCAGTACCGTGATCTGGTTGTCGTACGGCGAGATAATGTCGTTCGGCTGGATCTGACGACCGGAAAGCACGTTACCTGCTACGCAGCGAACCGCGCACTCGTCATGTACGTTCGAGCGCAGGATAGCGTCAAACGGCATGCCCGGAAGCACGTTGTAGTACTGTTTCTCGACAGCGAGCGGACCGGTGAGCGCGATTTTCTTGCTCATGTCCACGATGCCCTTCTGGAACAGACGACCGATGAGGGCGAGGTCCTGGATGTTGACGGTGAAGACCGTCTCACCCTTCGCCAGCGGCGCGAGGTTGTTCAGCTGCACACCTACGTTACCTGCAGGGTGCGGACCGAATACCTCGAACAGCGTGCAGTCCTTCAGCTCTCTAAACTCGGTTGCACGAGCACCGCCTTGGATACCGATGAACACCGGCGCCAACTTAGCGAGTGCCGATACACCGGCCTGCAACGTCGGCAGCTGTCCTTTCAGCACGAACTCGTAGTTCGGTGCCACAGGTGCGCTGTCAAAACTTGAGATAAAAATGGCACGCGGAGTCTTGTTCGGCAAAGCGATGCAGTCGTACGGACGCTGCTTGAGCAAAGCCCAGAGACCGCTCTTGAGGAGCAAGGTCTTCGTGTCCTCCGTCGTGTCAAACTTCTCATAAGCAATCTTAGCATCTGCCTCGATGTCTATCGACAGGATTTTACGGCGCTCGCCACGGACGATCTCCTTGACTTTACCGCTCACCGGCGATGTAAACAACATCTGCTCAAATGCTTTGTCGTAAAAGAGGGGAGTGCCCGCCTTTACGTCTTCCCCCGCCTTCACCAGTAGTTTCGGTGTGACGCCGGGGAAGTGGTCCGGAACAACATGGAAGATGTCGGGACGACGAACGCTACCGAGCGTTTCTGCCGCCGCACCTTCGAAGGGAATGTTCAGACCCTTTTTCAGCTTGATTGTTTGCATAAAATTGTTAATTATTTGTGTTAGTTTTACGATTTTTTTCTAAAATCACGGGATATATACAAAGTATATATAGGGTAAGGTATGATACGTTGAAGTCTCGTGTTAGTCTCGTATCGCCCTCGTGTAACTACCGTAGTTCTCATAAAAAGCCTACAAAATTACAAAAAATATTTCATATTTTGTAGAGAAGAACGTAAAAAATCTAATAAAGATTATTTTTTTGCAAAAAATACACCAATTATTTGCATATATGAAAAAAAAGCAGTATCTTTGCAGGCTGAATTTATTAAAATGCGTAAGAATGGGCTTTTTATAGGAATCTTGTTGTTGCTACAGATGGTAGTACTGACGAGTTGTGGGGAATACCAACGGCTTCTTAAATCGCGTGATCCGGAGGAGAAGTACCAGGCTGCATTGCGGTATTTCAACGACAAGCAGTACGTCAAATCGCAGACCCTGCTGGACGATGTATCGGCGTATTACAAGGGAACCGAGCGTTCGGAGGATATATTGGCGTACTTAGCGCGTAGTTATATGGGCCAGAAGCAGTATGAATCTGCGACGAATTATTACCAAGCTTACGTGCGCAATTACCCAAAGGGTAAATATGCGACGGAGGCGTATTTTCAGGTAGGTCATTGCCAGTATTTGGAGTCGCCTGATGCTCGTTTGGACCAGGCTGTGACGAAGAAAGCGATAGAGGCCTTTACGCTCTTTGTGGAGTTATTCCCTGAAAGCCCATATGCAGAGCAAGCGTACAAGGAGATGAGTGAGATGTACGATAAGTTGGCGTTCAAGGAATTGCATAGCGCGAAGTTGTACTACAACTTAGGTTCGTATCTGGGCAATAACTATTTGAGTTGTGAGATTGTGGCGAAGAATGCCCTGAAGAACTATCCGAGCAATGCGTATCAAGAGGATTTCAGTTGGCTCATTCTGCAAGCTAAGTATCAGCAAATGGTGATGTCGTTTGAAGAGCTGAAGATGGAGCGTGCGCGGGACACGCAGGATGAATACTATAATTTTATTACGGAGTACCCGACCTCCAAGCATCGCAAAGATGCCGACAAGATGTTAGTTCAAATACGTAAAATATTAAAAGAATAAGATATGAATTACAAAGAATCCAAAGCCCCTCGTAACACAGTTACCCGTGATATCAACCAGTTGATGGAGCCGGTTGGTAATGTCTATGAGACGATAGCTATTATTGCTAAACGTGCTAATCAGATTAGCACCGGTATGAAGCGTGAGTTAGACGCTAAACTACAAGATTTTTCTATTCCTCAAGACACGCTCGATGAGACGTTTGAGAACAAAGAGCAGATAGAGATCAGCCGTCAATACGAGCGTTTGCCTAAGCCGACGCTGATGGCAACGCAGGAGTTTATCGATGGCGAACTCGTTTATCGTACGGGTAACCGCGATGAGGCTCTGCGGTAAACACATTCTTATTGGTATTTCCGGCGGGATAGCGGCGTATAAGATACCTGAACTGATTCGCCATTTGGTGAAAGCCGGAGCCGAAGTACGCGTGACGACCACTCGTCACGCGTTAGAGTTTGTTACGGAGTTGACCTTGCAGACGGTATCGGGTCATCCGGTTTATAAGGATGTGTTCGCGGCTATTAACGAACACGCTACGGAGCATATATCGCTGCCGGAGTGGGCAGATGTGATGTTAGTGTCGCCTGCTACGGCGAATGTGTTGGGCAAGTCAGCCGCCGGAATAGCCGATGATGCTTTGACCACCACTATTGCATCTTGTATGGCCCGCAAACCGATGATCTTTGCGCCGGCGATGAACGATAAGATGTGGGTTAACCCTGCTACGCAACAGGCGATTGCTACCTTGCGTAGTTGGGAGAACGTATCGGTCTTGGAACCCGAAGAAGGCTTGTTGGCTTGCGGCGTGAGCGGTAAAGGCAGAATGCCGGAAGTGGAGGAACTGCAGGAAGCGATTGAATATGCGTTGACGCCGAAGGATTTGGCAGGCAAACGGGTGCTGATTACCGCCGGAGGCACGCAGGAGGCGATTGACCCTGTACGATTCATCAGCAATCACTCAACCGGTAAGATGGGCGTAGCCTTGGCGCAAGAATGTGCGCGGAGAGGAGCCGAAGTGACTTTAGTAGCCGCTTCGATGAGTGCACCGGTTCGTAATCCGTTTGGGCTGATACACCGTGTGGACGCTATCTCGGCCCAAGCGATGTACAACGCCTGCGTGGAGGCGTGGCCGAAGCAGCATATTGCGATACTTTGTGCGGCTGTGGCGGATTTTATGCCGGAGGAAGTGGCAGTTGAGAAGATCAAGAAACAAGCAGGGCAAACAACCTTGACGTTGACGTTGACCAAGACACCGGACATAGCGGCATCGTTAGGGGAGAGTAAGAAAAAAGAGCAAACCTTAATTGGGTTTGCCCTTGAGACGAATAACGAAGAAGCCAATGCGCTTCGTAAACTGAATAGTAAGCATTTAAATGCTATCGTGCTGAACTCGCTGCGCGATCAGGGAGCAGGGTTTGGTACAGATACCAACCGTGTTACTATCCTTCGCGCAGACGGTTCACGATGCGAATTACCCTTGCAAAGCAAGGGTGCTATCGCAGCGGGCATCATCGATGCACTTATTTGAAGATTCCGAACAGACCTTTTTTCTTAGGTGCTTCTTCCTCAGCCGATGCTTCCGGAGCGTCGGCATTTTCTTTCTCTTCCGGTGTCCATTCTTGACGTCCTTCTATCTCACCTAACTGGCTCTGAACGTAGCCGATTACATTCTGCAACTCCTCTGTGAAGTGCGCAAAATCCTCTTTGTACAAGAATAATTTGTGCTTCTCAAACTGCGGTGTTTCGCTCTCTCCTTGCAGGCGCTTGCTCTCCGTAATGCTCAAGTACAGGTCCTCATTGCGCGCCTTACGCACGTCAAAATAATAAATACGCTTTCCCGCTTTGACCGAACGGCTGTAAACGATTTCCGATTCGCGTCTCTCTTCTCTTTTTTCCATTTTTACAAGTATTTTTTAGTAAAACGCTGCAAAGGTACACATTTTTTCTGACATATGCAAACAAAATTGCGATAAAATTCAAAAAACTCTTGCGTATATGGAAAAAAAGCAGTACTTTTGTCCTCAAAAGGTAAATTTTTCTCTTTTATGGCACATAACACAGAGATAGAGCGTAAGTTTTTAGTTCGTTCGGAATCGTGGCGCAAAGACGCCGTGGAGCGTTTTGATATCCAGCAAGGGTATCTTTGCAAAGAAGCGGAAAAGACGATACGCGTGCGTATACGCGACAAGCGCGCGTTCCTTACTATTAAATCGAATATCCTGCGTGAAGGGTTGGCTAAGTTCGAATGGGAGAAAGAGATTGATTTTTGGGACGCGAAAGAGTTGATGAAGCTCTGTTTGCAACCTACTATTCATAAGACACGGTATATCATACCATGTACAAAGGAACGAAGTACCATGTACGAAGGACAGAGAGTTTGGGAAGTGGATGTGTTCCACGGGCATAAAGAAGGGTTGGTGATGGCGGAACTGGAATTGGGAAGCGAAGATGAACCGTTCGAGCGGCCCGAATGGCTGGGCGAAGAAGTAACGGGTCAACCGCAGTACTACAACGCTAATATGTAGTTGGTAGTTGGTCTATTGTTGGGCAACCAACATCCCACACGCGGCAAGTATATCTTCGCCGCGTGATTTGCGTATCGTAGTGGTCAGACCATGGTCTGTGAGATAGTCTCGAAGCCACTCCATGGCTTTTTCATCAGAAGACGAAAAGACCGCTTCGCTGTTAGACCGCTTCGCTGTTAGAGCGTTACACTGTTGGACCGCTTCGCTGTTCGAATCATGGAAACGGATGAGGTTAATGCGGCAAGGAAGACCTTTGAGTAGATGAAGCAGTTCTTTGGCGTGACGAGGGGTATCGTTTTGGCCCGACCAGCAGATATACTCGAAGCTAACGCGCCGTTGGTGCGACCAATCGTATTGCTTGAGAAGCGCGACTACATCGGTGATGGAGAATAGTTTCTCTGCCGGCATGATAGCGGCTCGTTCAGCAGGGAAAGGATTATGCAGCGAGACCGCCATATGGCAATCGCTCTCTTCAATAAACCGCTTCATGGCCGGTATACCGACGGTGGAGACCGTGATCCGTTTGGGCGACCATCCGCAGCCGTAATCGGCGGTAAGAATATTCAATGCCCGCAGCACTTCGTCCAAATTATTCATCGGTTCGCCTTCGCCCATAAGAACCAAATTCGTTAAAGGTCGTTTGTCATTGGTCGTCAGTCGTTGGTCGATAGAAAAAACTTGATTCAATATATCTGCGGCGGTGAGATTGCCGTGAAATCCGAGCGTTCCGGTCATGCAGAATCGACACCCCATCTGGCAACCGACTTGCGACGAAACGCAAAGCGTAGCTCTATCTTCCTCAGGAATATAAACGCTCTCAACGAATTGTCCTCCAACGGCAAACAGGTACTTGCTTGTGCCATCTACGCTGATGGCTTCGCGGACGGGAGTGGAACGACCGATGGAGTAGGAGGCTTTGAGCGCTTCACGTCCCTTGATGGAAATGTTGGTCATCAGGTCAAAGTCCGTGACGCGTTGCACATAGAGCCACTGCGCCAACTGTTTGCCGGCGAAAGAAGGAAGTCCCACGCTCTGCGCTACTTCCTTCAACTCACTCAATGTTTTCCCTAATAAACTTTCCACTAGACGACTTCTCTCAACTCTCTACTCTCAGCTCTCAACTGTTCAGCATCGTCACATCCACGTGCGGATAAGCGAAAGTGAAGCCTTGCGGCGGCAGTTCGGTATAGAACCGTTCTTGTAAGCGGAAGAACACATCCCAATAATCACTCGATTCTACCCAAGCTCGCACAACGAACGTAATATCGTTTGCGTTGAGCGATTTGAGGGCTACAAACGGAGCAGGAATAGCGTCCATTTTGTAATTGACGGTGGAGAGTTGGTATTTGGAGATGTTCATTTTCTTGTATAGCGCGTGCATGTTCGTATTAGCTTGTAGCACTTGTTTATCGCTATTGACGATGTCCAGGATCGCTTTCTTGCACGCGGCAGCATCGACACCATAAGAGACGCTAACTTCCCATTCAACACGCCGTAGCGGACGGCCGGTTATATTATTGATGGTACCGTTGGAGAGCGCGCCGTTCGGTAGTATAACCACACGATTATCGGTGGTCAGCAGTTTGGTAGAAGTGATATTCACTTCGATCACTTTTCCACTATGTCCTTGCGCTTCGATGAAGTCGCCGGCTTTGAAAGGTTTGAAAGCCAGCAGCATGATTCCTCCGGCAAAGTTCTGTACCGTACCGCTGAGCGCCATACCGATGGCCATACCGCCGGCGGCTAAAAGTGCTGCCAGAGAAGTGGTGTTAACGCCCAGTGTACTGATGGATATGATGATCACCAGGACCGTGAGCGATATGGTCACGAACGAACCGACGAAGGACGCGAGTGTGGGTTCTACTTTGCGGCGGGTGAACACGCGTGTCAAGGCTTTCTTGACCAAGCCGATGAGCCACCAACCGATGACAAAAATAGCTAAGGCTGCCAGCACTTTGAGTCCAAACTGCAGCATCGTCTCGCCTACGGTGTGCCAGAAACCGTGTGGGTCTGTTTTGGCGTACTCCACCATCATCTTCGCGCCCTGCTGGATGGAGTCTCGTTTCTGCTGAATCTCCTCCGCTGTCAGCGCCGTAGTTTGTAATAATATGAAAAGAAGATTATTCATAACGATTAACGAATGAACGATTAGCGAATTCGGTCTGCTGCGCGGACGAGTGCTTCATCTTTGAGGATACCACGCGTAGCCATGAGGGTTAGAATGAGGCAAATGAGCGGAATAGAAGCCCATGGTAGGATGTGCCAATCGGCGCCAAGGGATAGTTTGCCCAGCCAGATATATATCGCCAGCACACCGTAGTAACCTACACACAGCAAGGCCGAGAAGATATTCAGCCGCGCTTGTAACAGACGTTTGTTGTACAGAAAAATGTCAATGAGGGCCAGTAGCGGAATAAGAATCGTGGTGACCGTTAGACCCCACAGACCTTGCAGAGGCACGTTAAAACCGAACGCGCTGATATCCCACACTTGAAGTGTTTCTGCCTCTTCGGGCGAAACGAACTCAATCACCGGCATGAAACATAAGGTGATACCTAAGGCTACAACGAGCAATAAATATACGGTTTGAATACGTTGTATCATAATTGTGCTTCTTCTAAACTATTTACTTTGTCTCCGTGTTTGTTGATCCAACCTATTTGTCGGGCAGGGTTGCCGACCATGAGTGCATAAGCCGGTACATCTTTGGTGACGACCGAACCGGCACCGATTAGGCAATATTCGCCTAATGTATGTCCGCAGACGATGGTGGCGTTGGCGCCAACGGACACGCCGCGTTTGAGGATGGTCTCGCGGTACTCGTCTTTGCGACTAACTGCAGCGCGAGGGTTGATGACGTTTGTAAAGACCATCGATGGTCCCAGGAACACATCGTCCTCGCATTTAACGCCGGTATAGACGGAGACGTTATTTTGAATCTTGCAGTTGCGTCCCAGCACCACGTTTGGCGAGATGACCACGTTCTGGCCGATATTACAATCTTCGCCGATGATACAACCGGACATGATATGACTGAAATGCCAAATCTTCGTTCCTTTGCCTATTTGGCAACCTTCGTCTACGTAAGACGATTCATGTACGAAATAATCTGCCATCAGAAGAATAGTTTTAAAATGTCATTTAAATTGGCGAAGACGAGTAGCGCGAGCAGCAGCCAGAAGCCTACTTCGTTCGCTTTCTCCAGGAACTTATCGCTGGGTTTGCGACGGGTGATCATCTCCACGAGCAGGAACAGGATGTAACCGCCGTCCAACGCAGGAATAGGCAGGAAGTTCATGAACGCTAAGATGATGCTGAGGAAGGCGGTCATGTGCCAGAAAGTGTACCAACTCCACGAACTGGGGAACATCGAACCGATGGCTCCGAAGCCACCGAGCGATTGTGCACCTTCTTTGGTGAAGACGAGTCGGAACTGCTTGACGTACATCGCTAGAATACTCCATCCATACTCTATACCTGCCGGGATAGCTTGCCAGAATGAGTAATCGATATGGTCGATCTCAAAGTTCGGCACGCGGGTGAAAACACCTAATTTGCCTTGGTCGCCAATGAAGACCGCCGCTGTTTGGTATTCGCCGGCTCGGTAAAAACCAATTTGCACCGAATCGCAAGGATGACGTTGAAGTTCTTCCGTCGCTTGTACGAAACACGGCGTTTCTACGCCAGCTACGGACACGATGCTATCTCCCTTCTGCAATCCGCCGTAGTACGCTGCATGATCGGGCAACACACTATCCACCACGAACGGCACCCATTCGGAGATGAGCACATAACGTTGTTTCTGATAGTTGGCATCGGCGCGTTTTTTCTCCCGTTCGCGTTTATCAAAATCATTCTGGATAGCCAAATACCGTGTTCCTATATCTTCGCTCATGGTCAGCGCGACGGTATCTTCACCACGCAACACCACTACATCGCGTTTGCCCTCAATGATGATGGCTTGCACCACGTCGTTGAGCACCTCCGGTTCTTCGCCGTTGATGGAGAGGATCTTATCGTGTTGCTCAAACCCTTCGGCTTGCAGGATCTCCGAATAATAAAGTCCGCTTTCGATATTATGCAGCGGCAGGGTGTTGGTGCCGTAGTTCCAAATCAACAGGATGAAGATGACGATGGCGCCGATGAAATTGACTAAAATGCCGCCCAAGATGATGAGTAGTCTTTGCCAAGCAGGCTTGGAACGGAACTCCCAATCTTGCGGTTCGGACGCCAAGTCTTCGGTCGAGTGGGTCTCATCCACCATACCGGCGATGGCGCAATAACCGCCAAAAGGCAACCATCCGATACCCCATTCGGTGTTTTCGGGGTGCTTTTCCCATTCTTCGTCGTCGTTCGGGGCCAGGAACTTAAAATGCCATTTGCCGTCGAATTTCTTCGCGCGGAAGAGACTACGTTTGGGATTAAAGAATAAGTAAAACTTCTCCACACGTACGTGGAAAATCTTCGCAAATGTAAAATGCCCCAACTCATGAATCAACACGAGAAAGGACAACGCTAATATCAATTGAATGGCTTGAATCATCTATCAGTTTAACGATTTAACGGTTTAACGGTTTAACAATTGCTCGGCTATCTTGCGAGCAGCCAAATCGATTTGTACGTAATCTTCGTAGGTTGGTTTAGCGATGAATGGTGCTTTGACCATCGTTTCGGCGATGATATCCGACATCTGGAGGAACGCGCAGCGTCCCTGACGGAAAGCGAGATTCACCACTTCGTTGGCGGCATTGAGTACGCAAGGAACGGTTCCTCCACGTTTCATCGCTTCGTAGGCCAGGCCTAAGTTGGGGAAACGTGCCAAGTCGGGTTTCTCAAAGGTCAACGCACCCAACTCAAACAAGTCTGCTCGCGGAAAATCCGAAGCCAAACGTTCGGGGAACGAGAGGGCGTATTGGATAGGAAGTCGCATATCGGGTGCACCTAATTGCGCTTTGATGGCGCCGTCGGTGTATTGAACAGCAGAGTGGACGATCGATTGCGGATGAACCAGCACTTCGATTTTCTCCACCGGTACACCGAAGAGCCATTTGGCTTCAATCACTTCGAATCCTTTATTCATCATCGAAGCGGAGTCAATGGTAATCTTCGCACCCATATCCCAGTTCGGATGTTTGAGTGCATCGGCGGCGGTGACGGTCTTCATCTGTTCGAGGGTGAAGGTTCGGAACGGACCACCGCTGGCGGTGAGCAGTATCTTCTCAATCTCGCTTTGGTCTTCGCCTACCAGGCTCTGGAAGATTGCACTGTGTTCACTATCTACGGGTAGGATGGGGGTGTGGTGTTGCGCGGCTAACTCGCAGATGATCTCACCGGCTACGACCAGCGTCTCTTTGTTAGCGAGCGCGATGGTCTTACCGGCTTTGATGGCTTCGATAGTTGGTCGCAAACCTGCATAGCCCACCATCGAGGCTACCACCACATCGATAGACGGCATCGTCACCATCTGAGCGATAGCATCTGCACCGGCCCATACCTTGCCGGTAAAGTTGAGAGATGAGAGTTTAGAGTTTAGAGAGTCGTAGAGGCTCTCATCGGCGATGCAGACCACTTCGGGGTGAAACTCCTTCGCCTGTGCTACCAATTTGTCCACGCTCGTGTTCGCGCATAGCGCATAAACACTATATCGTTCAGGATACGCACGTACCACTTCCAAGGTTTGCGTACCTATCGAACCGGTAGAACCTAATATCGCTAATTGCTTAATTTTCAATTTTCAATTTTCTATTAAAAGACAATCACTTCCTCAGGGTCAACGAACTGACCATCATCCCGTATCTCAATCATCAGGTCACTTTGTCCGTCCATCAAACCTATACTCTCGCCGGCTTCGACGAACGTACCGGGACGCTTGAGGGCGGTGGATACTTGGCGGTAGACACAAAGGAACGAACCGTGTTGTACCATCATCGTGAAGGTGTTATCCTCCATCTCATGCTCCACAAATACAATCGTGCCTTGCATGATCGATAACACGTTCTCGTTCTTCGCCACGCGAATCACTGTGCTGAACTGGCGCTCATCAGCATTGGCCGACTGCATCACCACGCCGCGAACGGGTCGGTGGAACTGCCTAAGACTACGGTTGGTCACGTTATCATATAGCAACATTCGATCTCGTTCGGACTGTTCGTATTGCGCCAAGAAAGCGTCCGTCAGTTCGTTACGTTGCTCCAGCAACTGTGCCCGTTGTACCATCTCAATCGAGTCCAAACGCCCCACACTGTCGGTCGTTATGTCGCCGGCGGTGACATGTTTGATCACATCGAGGTACTGCCGCTGGATAGCTAAGTTAGTCTGCAGCGAATCGATGCGTGCAGACTCGACGAGCAGTTGTTGACGGATACTCTCGCTGTATCCCGGTAAGATATTACGAATAGGCGTGTAGACGATTAGTACCGACAGCACGATGATCAGCACCAGGAACATCGCTACCAACACGCTGATCGTACCCATACCGCTTAAGCGCATATGGAATACTTCGCGCAGCGTGCGGTCATCCAGCACCGCTAACCGATACTGCCGCCGCATTCGTACCCACCAACTATCTCGCTTACTAACCATTAATCTTCTTATTTAGGGCCCCCGAAAATTTTAATTTTTGGGGAATCGTAACACAATACGTAGCACTATACAAGGACAAAGTCCGCAGTCGTGCGAGTATTAGTGCAAGATCGTGCAACCTGCACAAGGTTTCAATTGCTTGAAGAAATCATTACCCTTATCGTCTACGAGAATAAACGCTGGGAAATTCTCCACCTCAATCTTCCAAATCGCTTCCATGCCCAGTTCGGGATACTCCACGCACTCAATGGACTTGATGTTGTTCTGCGCCAGGATAGCGGCAGGACCACCAATCGAACCTAAATAGAAGCCTCCGTGTTTTTGACACGCGTTGGTCACGTCGATGGAACGGTTACCCTTCGCCAACATAATCAGCGAACCGCCATGGTCTTGGAACTCATCTACATACGGATCCATACGGCCGGCGGTAGTCGGACCCATCGAACCGCACGCCATACCTGCTGGTGTCTTAGCCGGCCCGGCATAGTAAATCGGATGATTCTTCAGGTATTCCGGCATCGGTTCGCCTGCATCCAAACGAGCTTTGATCTTGGCATGAGCGATGTCACGACCTACGATGATAGTGCCGTTGAGGCTGAGGCGTGTACCAATCGGATATTTCGTCAGGATAGCGCATACATCTTTCATCGGTTGGTTGAGGTCGATACGTACTGCATCGCCTTCACCGGCTTGACGTAGTTCCTCCGGAATGAGCGAAGCAGGATTATTATCCAACTTCTCGATCCAAATACCATCTTTGTTGATCTTACACTTGATGTTACGGTCAGCAGAGCAACTTACGCCCAGACCAATCGGACAGCTCGCACCGTGCCGAGGCAGACGAACCACACGTACATCGTGCGCCATGTATTTACCACCGAACTGTGCACCCAGACCAATCTTGTATGCCTCTTGCAGCAGTTGTTTCTCCAACTCGATGTCGCGGAAAGCACGACCTGTCTCGTCGCCCGTCGTTGGCAGGCTGTCATAGAAATGCGTGCTCGCCAATTTAACGGTCAGCAGGTTCTTCTCCGCGCTCGTACCACCGATGACGATGGCGATATGATACGGAGGACAAGCGGCTGTACCGAGACTCTTCATCTTCTCCACCAAGAACGGAATGAGTGTACCTGGATTCTGAATACGCGCCTTGGTCTCTTGGTAGAGGTAAGTCTTGTTGGCCGAACCTCCACCTTTGGTGACGCATAAGAAACGATATTCAGTACCGTGCGTAGCCTCGATATCTATCTGCGCCGGCAGGTTGCACTTCGTATTCACCTCGTCGTACATATTCAGCGGCGCGTTTTGCGAATAACGCAAGTTGCACTCCGTATAGGTATTGAACACACCCTTGCTCAATGCTTCTTCGTCCTCGAAGCCCGTCCATACTTGTTGTCCTTTCTCGCCGTGAATAATCGCCGTACCGGTATCTTGGCAAAGCGGTAACTGACCCTTGCATGCCACTTCCGCGTTGCGCAAGAAAGTCAACGCTACATATTTATCATTGGCACTCGCCTCCGGATCGCGCAATATCTTCGCCACCTGCTCGTTATGGCTGCGGCGTAACATGAAACTAACGTCATGAAAAGCCTGTTGCGCCATGAGTGTGAGCGCTTCCGGCTCCACTTTCAAGATCTCATGACCCTCAAACTCACTAACCGACACATGGTCCTTGGTCAGCAGATAATACTCAGTCTCGTCCTTACCGAGCTGAAACATCGGTGCATACTTAAATTCCATAGTATTGTATGTGTGTTAAATCAATTTGCATAAATTGCGGCGCAAAATTACAAAAAAAATTGCATATATGCAAATATTTTCAAAAAAATGCAGTAAAGTCACACTTTTTTTTGCTTATTTGTAAAATTTTTATTAATTTGCAGCGAATTTGATATAACATTTGTTATCAAATTATTGGCGTGGACGACTAATCATCGCCCTCAAAATCCGCAAAAGGAGTCCTTCGGGACTCTTTTTTTATGCATAATTGAATTTTTTTAGGCGATTATTTGCACATGTCAGAATTTTTTTGTACCTTTGCAACCGCAAAGGTTTTTGAAACCCTTTCCGTCGCTTACTCGATAATAAACAGGATAAGTATTTAATGTATGAAAAAAATTCTATCATTTCTATTTTGTTTGCTTTTTTTAGCAAACACCGCGGGGGCGCAAGGCCTCACAGATGATTCGCAGTCCGCCTATCTGGACAGTTTGTATGCTATTGTGTTTGACCGTCTTGTGCAGACAGGCTCTATCATGCCGAATGGGAAGGGAGACATCCCGAACTTCGATGAAGGTGCCACCGGTTTCTATCGTTCGACCTGGATGCTAAATGAATACCCTGCCGATGGAGGCTGGTGGATATGGGCTGATGCAGGGGTTACTGAATTACAGAGCTGCACATGGACTTCCGGTTCTTTGAGTACACGAGCCACATACTTGCGGTTGCTCTACAATCTGAATCTCCAGAATACCTATCTTGCTAAAGCGTCAAGTTGGAATCTGTACCCGGAAGAGCAAGCACAAGTACGTTTCGTGCGTGCATTGACGGCATGGTACATACTGGATTTGTTTGGCGAGTCGCATTTCACGACGCAGCCCAACATTGACTGCTCAACATCAATGACTCGTCAAGAACTCTATTCGTGGTTGGAAAACGAACTGCTTGACCTAATTCCCCAATTGCCGCAGACGCGCTCAAACTTGTATCAAGTGGATGCCGACGCTGCCAAGATGTTGTTAGCGCGTTTGTACCTGAATGCAGAAGTCTATACCGGCACTCCACAGTGGGAGAAGGCATCGCAGTATGCGCATCAAGTGATGAATGGCCAGCATCCCTTGCATACTACTCAAAGCGGTGTGTATTCTCCTTATCAAGAACTCTTTATGGGCAATAATGACACCAACGGAGCCGCAGAAGAAGCGCTGTTAATGCTCAAGCAGGATGGTCTAACCGCCTACAATTATAGCGGTTCTATGTTTATAATTTGCGCTACGCGGAGCTATAGTATGCCTTATCATGGTATACCCGATGCTTGGGCATGCTGGCGTGCAGGATACCGACTGCTGCAGGCGTTTGCTACAAACGAGCAAATGGAATCCCTCAAAGGAACTGAATTTACCATGCCCGCTGACCTTGAAGACGACCGCGCTACGTTCTATGCGGATGAAAACTATCCGACTCCTACTCTGAATAATGGCTATGGATCAACTGAAATTTTCATGAAAACATGGTCGGTTAATAAGTTCACCGGCCGCTATTCCGTTGACCCGATAGACGGACCTTACACCCCAGGTAGTTCGTCCATGTGGCCGGATACCGACCTGCCGCTGATGCGTAGTGCGGAAGCATGGTTGACGTACGCGGAAGCGCGATTCCGTTTGGGGGATGCCGCAGCAGCACACAGCGCGATTACGGATCTCCGTAACCGCGCACATGCCACCGCTCCAGTTTCCATCACACTGGATATGATTCTGGACGAATGGTTGCGTGAGTTCCATACCGAAGGAAGACGTAGGGTGGATCTCGTGCGTTTCGGCCAGTTTGCTTCGCCTGCTGCTACTCGCACGTGGGAAGGGCATCAAAATATAACCAATACGGAATATAACGTATTCCCAACCCCGGATGTTCAGACGGAGTACCCCGAACTCTTACCGTTTGTTGCTCCGGTTACAGACCCGACGGAAGGTATTGATGAACTGTCCACGAAATCGATAAAAGCCACAAAAACACTCCGCAACGGTCAGGTACTTATCCTCCGTGGTGATAAGACACACACCGTAACAGGACAGGAAGTTGAATAACAATCGGGCAATATAGTTGCCCTAAAAAAGAAGAAAGTGACGGCTAATAAGGAGGGGCACCGAAAAACCTCCTTTAAGTCGTCACTTTTTTGCCAAATCTGTATTCTGAAGATACAAAAAACGTTTTCGTAAGCATTTTTCCTCGAAAAAATTTGCACATGTCAAAAAAAATCACTCAAAAATTTGCGTATGTGAAAAAATTGTAGTAATTTTGCACGCTTTTTTCGCTGAGAAGTGAAGAAAGGCTAACTGAATATTAACTTTTAAAGGGAATTCGGAAATCTCGCTAAACGTTAAACACTAAACGCTAAACGAGAATTTTTGGTCCCACCAAAAAATTCTACCAACATGGCAGAAAATCTTTCTCTCCAGAACTTCGACTGGGATGCCTATGAAGCACAACAGCAAGGCACAAAAAACGAAGAAGAAATCCAAAAGTATAATGACACGCTGAGCGCCATCAAGGACAATGA
>Ga0265301_10001131_pt1 | contig 36048 bp, 47 predicted proteins | sample AusTroGonzalo_MG_2_FD_193488 | JGI IMG/M metagenome (GOLD analysis project Ga0265301, IMG submission 193488) | Bovine rumen microbial communities from tropical cattle in Woodstock, Queensland, Australia - Gonzalo_04 | ecosystem: Host-associated > Mammals > Digestive system > Stomach > Rumen ...
TAGTGCATTAAGCAGACCAGCAATAGGGTCTATCTTGTTATGTTGCGAGACTTTGAGCACGCGACGTAACTCAGCCGAGTTCATTTCAGTCACAGCATTGCCGAATAGCCATGGCCACATAGGGTTCGCGCTAAACTCTATAAATTGCTCAGGAGACTTGATTAGTGCTTCGAGCTCCAGAATGCGCGGATTCTGTGTCATAGAACTTTGACCAACAGGAACCACCATTCGCAAAATATCATCTCCTGTCGCTCCGAGACTTTGCAACCATGCTTTCAGATTATTTATCGGCTCTATTGCTTGTGCCGCGTCATAACCGAATGCGCGAAAATCTAAGCCTGATTTATTCTTTTCAGCAATAGCGTCTATTGCATAGGCAGAGTTGAATACTTCACCCGGAATCATATTCAACCAACCGTCTGCTATCCATTGTTCAAACAATTTGCGGTTTGGAGATTCCTTTAGCGCACTTTCGAGAATCCAAGCGTCAAAATCCACGAAGAATCGACCCTTAGGGTCCGGCGAGTTATAGTTTACAGCGAGATAGGTCGAAGCAAATAAGTCATCACCGTGACTAAAGTCGAGTCCGTTGAACACTCTCCAACCATCCTTGTATAAGCAATCGGTGATTCGTTTGTTCACTTGCAACGGTCTAATACGATCGCCGCTTATCCATGCCGTTACACGACCTGTTTGCCATACGTTGAACAGTTTGGTTATCTGTTCTCGTTTCTTCTCTTGGTCAATCTTCATTTTTGCCCACTCGTTTGCGTAGTAGTCCGGCTGAATAGTTATGCCGATATGTCTATTCACCTTTCGCCATACTTCCGGGCGTTGTAAGTCTTCGTCAGACTCTTCCCATTGGTCAGGACAACAGATAAGCGCAAACTGCCAATCATTGTCAAGCGGATGTGGTTGTCCGTCAAGCTCGATTGTCATCTCATTCAATAGGCTGGCTTTAATCTCACGGAGTTTCCGTTCGTATGGACCTTCTTGCACACGTCCGGCTGTTGTTGTGATGACGGTCATAGGTTCACGACGTGGACCCATTGAACCTTCCACGACATTGACAAGATTTGCCATGTCGCTGTGGTCCTTGACATATCCGGCACTTCCGTACTCGTCCGCACAACACAGCTGTGCAAATAGACCATCTTTGGTCTTTCCTCCTGCCGATAGTGCACATACTTTAGATTCTCGCTCCATCGAACTATACCAATTTACCTCAGTAGCTGTGAATCGGATATGTTTACCGTTTGGGTCCATTTGCTTAATAAGGTCGGATGCAAGACGGAATAATATCTTCGATTGATCGGCACTGTTCGCTGTGCAATATGCTTCGGCGTTGTAGTCTTCAAAAAAGAAGAACCAGAATATGATGAAAGCAGCGGTTGTTGTCTTGGAAAATTTGCGAGGTACAAAGTAGTTCGCCTCTGTGCAAATACGACGGTAGTCATCTTCAGAGCGCATGAAACCGAACGGACCAGCGAGTAAATAGGTCTGAATCGGTGTAAGCGGATATTGCTGTTTCCCGTTAAGTCCACTAAACTTAAGATGCTCAAAGGCTCTGTATATACGTTGCACCTTTTCAACGTTGAACGGGTAGGTGTCAATCATTCGCAGGAATTTACGGATACCAAGTAGTTCGTATAGATTTGCATTGTCATGATGCGGATTGGCAGCGTCAGCTATATAGTCCATCAGACGTAGGTCAATATGGTCGAGACGTGCCGATACTGTGGGAAGTGCTACCATAATATCGTCTATGCACTGCTTCTTGATATTTTTTGCTTGTTCGTTGGTCATATCTTATTCTCCTTTCTCTAATTCAGGTATCGGCATCCAGTGAGTGACAACAGATATAGTATCAAACAAAATACCACCCACACGTTGTTGCTCCATTCTATTCGTATCCCATTTGCCATGGAAAAGTTGCACCAGTACCATCGTGCTTTCATTATGTTCACCGCCACCGTCTATAATTTGTAATATATTTGTAAGTACGGTTAGCCCAACTTCCGGCAACCTTTCCTCTACGCTTATCCACGGGTTCTTCAACCGTTCAATCTCTGCTTCAAGGTTGGCAATAACCTGCGAGTTGTCAGTATGGACGAACTGAGGATGCTCGTCTGCCCATCGTGCACCATTAATGAAATCACCGTATGCCAAATACATATTCTCTGGTATTACAGCATCCGAATTGATATACTCTTGTGCTGCATGTTTTATTTCTTCTTCGCGTGTCATAATCAGTCCTCCAATTTTGAAAAGTCAAATCCGTTATTTTTTACAAGGCTTTCAAACTCACGTACCAACTCCTCTACGTAATTTTCACAGTATTGCGGGGTAGTGAATAAACCGAACGAGTCGTATATCTCAATCAGCCTACCAACAGACCAACAAGGCAAACAATAATCTTGATTACTTATCTCTAATTCGGAATACTTGATATTGTTGTTTAGCACCATTACTTCCCAATCTTCATCTATCCCAAATCTTGTCAAATAGCAGTCCGCACTATCCGCAGGAACTCCTAACTCAAGTAGTCTCTTTGACTGCTCGGATGTTGTGAAATTGTTTTGTAATTGTATCATAATTTTATCTATTTCATTGCGTCTAATAATTGCCCAAGATTATCTTTAGTCTTGTCACCGAGGTCTTCGCCCTTGGCTGCTTGCTTTCGAGCTGTGAGTCCAAGGTTGTACAAGTCATCAGTCACACGTGCTGACATCTTATCATAGTATGGAATCAGTGGATTGACTGTTGTCTTCTGCTGTCCCATGCTGCCTATCTCGATTGTCGTTAGGTCTTCTGCATTGTCCAGCTCGACAATAATACGGTCAAGGATACGCATATCCTGAGCTGTCTTTGCGATTAGTACCTTATATTGCACAGGTATTTCGCAACTATCATTCAATCCTAACTGTTTGCACAGAGCCTTGTTTATCTCCGCGACATAACCGTTAGTTCCTTTATTTTCTTTCTTTGCCATATTAGTGTTGCTTTTTAGGTCCACGTGGTTCGTGGAATTTGATTATCATTTGTTTCGATTGGTCGTATGGAACTCTATAGCGAATATAGTATTCGGTCTTTATTCCATACTTTTTCGGCCATGAATCCCATAGGTGGTCGCATGGTCTTTTGTGTCGGTCGTGCTGACTGACGATGCCGCGTCCGGCGAGTGCCTCGTGGGTCCCGAGACAGACGTGTGTCTCTTTGGTGCCTTTCGGTCGCTCAGAGGTAGGGATGATGCCGATCAGAGGACAGGCGGAGCAGCAGTTCGGCTGTTCGGCAGGAAGTTGAATCGGTGTGAAGAGTTGTTTGGGCATATTAGAAAAGTGTTAGTTGTTGCGGTTGTTTTGGTTCGTCTTCTTCAGGAGAAGTCCATCCTCCGAATCTACCTCGTATCTCGTTGAATCTTTCAAATGCTCGGTAGTATTGCTTGACAGCGTGTCCGTCTCGCTTACAATAGTCTGTTCGTCGGTCCATGTCGTACCGCAAGCAGGAGCACCGAAAACAGCATGGCTCGTCACTATATACGAAGTCCGTGGTCATACTTCATTAAACTCTTTTTCTAGGTCTTTGATTTTGTTCTGGACTTGTACGGCGCAAGCATCTAACATCTTGCGCAACTCGATGAGTACCTTACCCCGTAGGGCTTCGCGTTCATCCCGGTCAAGGTTCCATGATCCGAGGGTGACACACTTGATTGCTCCGTCAAAGTTGCCGCGCTCGCAGTCTTTGATGAAAGAGTTGAAGGTTTGCAATGACTGCTTTGCTTCGTCTAATTTGCGCATGATTCTACACGCTTCCTCTAATTTTGATAGTTCCATATTTTATTTTGTTATAAGTTGCTTTTTTAGTTATATGTGTATGGTCCGTATTTATTTAGACCTATCGTAACCTTCAGAAAAACCAGATTTTGAAAGTTCGTCTTTCAAAACAGAGGAGGGCAAGGAGATTTCGGAGTCCGAGGGGGGCTGAACTAAAATGACCTCCCCGGGGGACGTATGTGTACCCATTCCGCGAACCGAGTCCATAAAACGAGCGAGTCGTTGCGTCGTGCGCTCTTGTTGGTTGCCCTTAGTTCCTTTGTGCATCTCCTTATGTGCCGCGATATGGCACGGCACACATAGGCACTGTATGTTGTCCGGGTCGTATGCAAGACGTTCCATCTCTTGTAGCGTTCGACCTGTTTCGACCGGCACTATATGATGGCAGTCCACAGCTGCGCGCACATATCCATCTGCGGCACATCGCTCACATAGTGGCTTGGCTTGTAGGCATTGAACACGTAACTCCTTCCAACGTTTACTGTTCAACAGCTTCTGGTATCTTGCGTCTCTGCTCATACTCTTTGTAGGTCTAATTTGTCAATCAGATACTGTATATCATTTGCCTTGTCAGGAACTCCTAATAGGCTTGCTATCTTCTCGGCCTCGGTCTCTTCTATGCCGTGCATCATACGAATCATAATATCTGCGATGTCTGCTTTCGGTCCGTCGAGCGTCGGGTTATATATGCCCTTAGGAATAGGTAGCATCTTAGTCGTCATGCACATACGATTATAGCCGATAGTCTTCATCATCTCGCGCCACTTCTCCATACCGTCAGCATCAGGATAGAGTACGATATATCTATTCTCCTTAATAAGTGGCTCTAACATATGAGCTTTGAAGAATTGCAAACCACCAACAGCCATCCATATCTTCTTCTTTGGATCACTAAATGCCGAACAGATAACTGCTGTCTTCTCGCTTTCTACTATGCACACTTCAGCCTCTGTAAATAATTTGGCAAGATGTAAACCAAATAGGCAGCGTCTAACCTCTTGTGTTTCCCGGTTGAACTTTCCACTCTTAGCTAATAGACTCGACATCCAGTTAGGGTTGTGTTCTTTGTCTCTATGACCATCCGGCTTATAGCACATAAACTTCATATCTCGTATATTCCAGTCCATGTCCACCTGTGGCCATATAGTCCAACCTTTAGTGTAACCGTTCAAACTTGTTCCTACCAAATATAGGTCAATCATAATCAGCAGCTGTTTCTTCTGCTCGTCGCTCATAGGAAGTGACAGCATCCAAGATAATAGCGGATTTTCGTCAGCGTGATTCAGATATGGTCTGATATAACGCTCTAAGTTTGACCAGACTATCCACTGCTTAGGAGGTAGCTGCTTGCGTGGTTCGCGCTTCTCAACTTTGGGCGTTGGCTCGTCATCTATATATATGTTATACATTGCAGCCAAATAACGCAAAGCTGTTTGATAGTCCATCTTCTCATACTCACGTAGGAACTTAATAGGGTCTCCTGATGCACCACATGAGAAACAATGGTAGTAGTTGTCGCGAGTATTCACAACAAATCCTCCGGGAGTCGTTTCTGTGTGGAATGGACAATCGCAAATCCATGACGAACCGTTACGACGAAGTGTGAATCCACTTGCTTCAAGTACGTCAGCAATCTTAGCAGATCGTTTAATTTTTTCCTGTGTTATGTCGTCGATTTTTGCCATAAACAATTTGGCGTTGCAATTATAATTAACTCTATATGCCTTTCCTGCGCGTATATGCGTGCGAGGCTTTGAAAATTTTGTGCTTTGTCGGCTGTCCCTGTTACCGTTCCTTCGTTCCCGACCGTCTCCCTATCGGTCGAGGTACGATGGTACGGAAACGGGGCGACAGGTGACTTGGTATTTTTTGTGGTATATATATGGTAATATATATACGATTTTTTGGTACAAATTAGAATGGAGGTACATCTATATTCCAAAAACCAAGGTTTCCATCCTTATGATCAAGCCGTAACCAGTTTCTGTTTCGTGCCTTCTGTATTACTTCATATCTGGTTCCGTGGTTCGTCAGTAAGCAGTTTACGTTCAGTGCGTCTTCAATTTGTGCGTTTGTTGCAGGCCATTGTATCTTATCTGAGATTTCTCGCATGTAATTTTCAACAGCTTCAATGCTAACACTTACGGCTTTTTCATTCGGTTCTTCAATGTTTGTTAGTAGTACAGGGTGACCGTAGTGGTGCTCGTCGTCTTCAATCTTAAACTGCCATTTGTCAAGATCACGCGAACGGGCTTTCTTCTGCTCTACATTGAAGATAACTTCAGCACCTTTTTCCTTCTTCGTCTTGAGCACGTCAGTCGCCTTGCGCTCAAGGAACGAACCGGCATGTCCGACCATCTTCTCACTTCCCGGATTCTCGTGAAGTAGGCACCACAGACTAATTCCGTAGTGACTTGCTGTAGCCATGCACTGATAGATGATAAGTTGGCACTCCTTATTGTCATTGAAATCTCCAACAACATCAATCAGGCCGTCAAGGAACACCACTGTAGGCTTCATGTCGTGAATAGCCTTGAGCGTCTTTTTCCAACGGTCCTCTGCTTTTACTTCCTCTCGGAGCCACAAAATCTTGAACTGCTCCTGCTCGCTGCCGATAGGCCATCCCATAAGTTCATAGACGCGAAGCATAACAAGTTGCGTATTACCTTTCTCCATCTCCGTGTCAATATAGAGTACTTTAGGATCAGGAATATCCTTTGACAGCTCGTAGTGGAGCCCGTAGTAGTCTCCCTTCATAATAGCCACCATGAGTTGCGTAAACGTAAAAGTTTTTCCGTGACCCGGCTGACCAGTTAGACCGTGAATACCACCAAGCGGTGCAAATGGCACTCCTTTGTAGCTAAGTGTATAACGTGGACGGACGTATGCTTCGGACGGATTTAGCCAGTTGTCATCCAACTGTGCGTCCTGCCATTGCACTTCCTGTAGGAAATCGTCTTGTTCAAGATGCTCCTGCTCGTTTAGTATATTATTCAATTCGTTGTCCATGTTGCATGTTAGTTAGAAATAGTTGCAAATCCTTCTCAAAGTCGTACTTTACGACCACATCAAATAGCGTTTGTCTTGGCTTGTAGTCGATTACGAGCCGAAATCCTATAGATTGCGCCATTAGACAAAGTTCTTTGACTTTGTACTCTATTTTGTTGGCTACATGTTTTCCAGCCTGAGCCTTTATTGCTTCTTTGTTTATTAAGTTGTCCATGTTGCTATTTCTTTAGTATTCTACAATATCTTTGAATACTCTGCGATAATTTGTTGTTCTGAAGTCTTTTGTATCTTCATAAGTGTAGTGAGTTACATGATATTTTCCGCAGTGTTTACATAAATAGACTGAGCCTTGTATCTTGCAATGTAGTCGTTTTTTTGTTCTATATGCAACTTTCTCTGCTTGTGTCCTTCTTTCAAAACACTGTTTGCCTGACTTCTGACAATATATTACCTTCGGTTTTTTCAAAATACCAAATCGCCATCTTCATCAGCTGTAACTGGTTGTTCAAGCTTCTGCTCTTTTGTCGATACAGATGCGTCACCACCGCTTGCAGCAGGAGCATTGTCATTGAAGATTCCGGCATTTGCAAGACGGAAGTCTTTGAACCTTACTTGTTGAGCCGGATAAGTGTCACCATTCGACCGTTTAGCTTCTCGAACTTTGAACTCAATCTCCATAGTTCCTATAGCACTTTCCTTAATGCCACGTCGCTTGAGCGTTTCTTCACTTGCATACATATCTCCAACGAACTCGCCTCCTTCTCCGTCAAATATAATAGGGTAGGACACAATAGGGCTTCCGTTGTACATCCACGTGCGAGCATCGCACACTGTTCTGATTTTTCCTAATACTTTCATAATTCTATAGATATATATTGTTATTATTTTATAAGTTTATACTTCGGAATATATTGTGTTGGACAATATAAGCCGTTTGTAAATATGTCACCGCGTTGGTCGATATTCTCGTCCACATCGCTCGGCTTTGCTTTAGGAGGGTATGAGATTCCGAATTTCAACATACAAGTTTCTTTGAGTGTTAATTCTTCAGCTCTCTCATTTTCACATTCTTCAGCACGTCTGGCAGCGTTTTGTGTAAAATAAACACTATTTTTTACTACCCACACACGTGGGAAGTATTTGTTGCCGAATGTTCTTGCATTTAGAAGAGCATTCATTCCTCTTTCTTTTCCTCTCTGTGTCATAATTATTCTTCGTCTTGAGGTCTATAATAAATATCGTCGTCCACGCGGTGTTGTATATCTGCGAGGAACTGGTCGATTGTGTACCAAATCCCAAATGAGCATACAAGATAGAAGATGCAACCAGCTATAAGGCTTAACCATCCACATCCTTGACTGTGCCATTGGTAACATACTGCCGCCATGATTGCTATGGCGAAGATCGCGCAAATAATGCCAAATCCGATTCTTAATCTTTTCATATTATTCAGTTTTTATTTTTTTATTCGTTGCATAGTGTTTATTGAGTAGTTCGTTAAAGCGATCCTCAATGCACCTCATTTTATAGCTTATAATGTTTCTGCTTGTATAATCATTTTTTGATAGTTTTTCCAACTTATCTTGTAATTCAAAGTACTTAATTGACTCTTGATAATAGGCCCGGATGTCTGCTTCTTTCATAATTTCAACGCCATGTATTACTCGCGTCGCAAATACATTTCGCTTTGTCCATTTCTGGATATATTTGATTATAGTCTGTCGTTTCCGTTCATGCTCTTTTTCCGATTGTAAGTAACATAATTCAATTTCAGCTTCTTTCTGCGTTTCTTGAATATATTTATTTATCTTTCGTTGATTAAGCGGAATTTGCATTCTTTCGTTTGCAGCCTTTATACAACGCTGTCTGTGTTCAGTCATTGGGTCATTCGCGTGCTTCTTAGCATATTCAGCTCTGTGTTTTGCGCGATACTCGTCTGTTCTATAATTCTTCATCGTTGAATAGAGTTTGTTGTGTTTCCATATAGTCCATGCTGTGACTATATCCGCGTTTATATTGTGTATCTTCGTGCATTCTCGCTCCTTGGTGCCAATCTATCTGACTAAATTGCAATCTTAGCTCAATGTCATCTGGATTCTCCATAAACTCATCCGCTATGCGTTGAATGGTGTCAAGCATTGATGTAGTACCCAGTTCTACAGCCAACAGACGCAAATGCTTATATAGGCTCGGATTCAGTACTTCAATAAATCGTTCAAGAATACGTTGGATGTTATATGTCACGCTCCAACCACTCGCGTCATTGTCCATCATCGGACGCTCGACTAAGCACAACCTATGTCCTTCTTTACCTTTTGCTCGCATAATGTATATAGCTTCAACGATTCCAATTTCTTGGTCTGGATCAGCAAGACAAATACTATTTGACCATCCGGGTATATTCTCAAACTGATGAATTGCTCGAATAAGGTTCTCTTGAAGATTGTGTGAATCATCACCCATACGAACTAATACTTCAACAAGCATACGTAAGGCATGATATATTGTGAAGCCGAACTTACTACCTATAGCCTGAAGAAGAGCATATATCTCTGGCGTCACTTTTGTTTGAAGTTGTACACTATTGTTTTGTTCGCTATCCATTTTATAATTCATCTTTGAAGATTACTAACCATGTAATAAATCCAGATATTACTGAGATTATTGCCAGTGCTATTATTATTTCCATATATTGTTTAATTTATTGTGCTCGGGTTGGGTAATGCTCCCAACTTGGTGTCCTACGCTTCACAACGATGGAGTTGCGGGTTTTATCTCTTTCTCCATTGCGACCACGAACGCTATTTGGGAATGGTCGCGCTGCTGCTTATCTCCTCTCTACCACTTTTATAGAGCCTTTCCGAGCTTATGCCGGTCTATTCTCTCGAACCGTGCCGGCTTAATGTAGTGTATGAAAAGCTGTAAAGTTACAGTTGCTTTGTCGGTTCCATAACTACCAGTTGCAACTTCCTCTTTCTGAGCTCAGGAAGATAGTAGTCGCCCTTCCCTCGTCCGTCGCTGTTCTGGTATGTATGCACATAAGGCAGTATCAATTCGTCAAATGCAGGCTCTGTTTGCATATTCGTATATGCCATAGCCTGAGCTTTACTCAGAAACTCTTGCACCATCAATCCTTCATAATCTGCCTTTTTGCTTGCCATATTTTTTACTATTTTTAATAAAAAAGTATTCTTTTTTACGATTCGACTCTCATTTTTTGTAGAATCAGTAATTTTTTTGTACTTTTGCCGCCCAATCCGAAAGGAGGTCTTATGTTTGGCCAACTGCCTCCTTTTCGGTTGGAAGAAAATTGATAATTTGATCTATCAAGCGTGATGGATTTTTTGACACCGGAAAACCGCAAATTTGTGGTCTTTATTTTTAGTGCTCACATCGACACTTTCAAAATCGAGTGCAAAAGTACTAAATTTTCGTGGAACTACAAAATTTTCGTGGCATTTTTCGGCATTTTCCAAAAGATTGATAATAAAATCTTAAAAAATGACACATTTTTTATGCTAACAAATGAAGAAAATCTGCTAAAAGAACGTATCCGTCATCTACTACATGTGAAGAAGTGTCCTATTGCACGACTTGGTGACAATGATACAATGCGTGCACGCCTCGGAAGACAAATAAATGGAGAGGCGCAAGTTCCATTTACTACGCTTCAACTGATATTGTCTATGTTCCCGGATGTATCTGCTGATTGGTTAGTTATAGGCGATGGGTCTATGCTTAAAACTGAACACGTCGCTCAAAATGTCTATACTCAGCATAATGAGGTTAAGGGGAATAAGGTTGGTGGTGACATCAATGTCGGACATGACACAATCGTTATCAAAGACCTACAAGAACAGGTCGAACAGCTACAAAAAGATAACGAGTTCCTAAAGGGAATAATACGTTCAATAACACAAAAATAATTTCCAAAAGTTATTCTGATTCAATAGGATAGGGGTAACTTTTTACGGAAAATCGTTGTAACTTACTGATATTCACATACTGAGTTCGCTTCGTAATGCGTGGGTCGGCGGTTCGAGTCCGCCCAGTGGCTCAAAGGACATGTAAAAGTCCGTAAATGTATGAAATAGCGTAAGTTACAGAAATGTGACTTATGCTATTTTTGCGTTTAATGATGACTTCTGATAGAATGTTGAATAAAATAAATACCCATAAAACACCCATTTTCGCCCTATTTTATGCTATTTCGGGGTAACATTGGGGTAACTTTTTTGATATTATAAAACCTCGCGATATAGGTCAATCGCTCAGAACTATGGCAAGTATTGTATTAAGACTTGAAAATCGAGTAAAAAATGGGATGTCTCCTGTGCGTATAAGAATTAGTCATAACCACACCTCGGCTTGGTATAAAACAGGAGTCGCAGTAGAGCCTGCACTATTCCGTGAAAACTCACTTTATGAACCATTGTCTAAAAAAGCATATATGTATGCACAAAAGAAGGAACGTCTGGCCTCGTTAGTACGAAAATGGGAAGAGGGTGTGTTTGATTTACAAAGAACAGAGGATTGGGATGAACAGATAGCTAAGATGACAGCTACTGAGTTACGTGATTATATATACGGTTCGCGTGTACGTGTACGCAAAGCGTCAGATTTGGTCAAAAAGCGCAAAAGAACAGACAATGATGATTTCATGGATTGGTTTGATAAGTATGGACAAGGAAGACCATCTGAGCGAACGAGAGAACACTTTGCGTATGTGTGGAGGGTTTTATATGAGTATATGAGGTCGAGAAACATGCGAGAATTGACATTTACTGACATAAACTACGAACGGCTGGTAGATATGAAGGCGTGGCTAAGAAGTCGCTCCAGCGGAGAGCAAACGCGGTTCAAGGTAGAAAGCTATGTTCGGGCAGCATATCGTGAGGGACAGAGGTTCGGTAGATGTGACCGTGCGCACGATCCGTTTCTTGACTATAAAATTGAGCGTGTTCCTGAGCGAGATATTGAGACTATCAGCCGTGAGCAGATGAAGATGCTGATTGACTTTGACAAGCGTCCCGGATTACAACGTGCAAAGGATATGCTTCTTGCATCGTTCTATTTGTGCGGAGCAAACTTTGTGGATATATACGAAATGAACGAGCCTTCCAATGGTGAAGTTTCGTTTATTAGACATAAGGTGCAACGTCGTACACAGAAGAAAACGTGCATACGAGTGGAGCCTGAGTTAGCTGCTATAGTGGAAAAATACAAAGGAAATGGCAAACTGTTCAACTTCACAGCAGGTATGCGTAGTTTGCAATATAGGTTAGATGATAATTATCGGGCATTGAGTTCTGAACTTGGTTTCAAAGTGAATATGGAGATAATTAGACGGACTTGGGCTACTCTTGCTGGTGAGATAGAGTGCCCTGAGATAGTAATCGACAAATCTATGGGACATGTAGCTCGAACTATCAATGGACGATTCTATGAGAAATACGATTGGAGTAGAACAGCAAAATGGAATCGTAAGGTGATTGACTATGTACTAACTGGAGTCGTTATGTAAAAAGAACCACCTACCTTCACAGGCTGGCGGTTCTAAATTAACCTTAAATTATTTATACCATGAAAAACACAAAAGTTAGCGAAAGAAAAAATACCTATTGACTGCTGTCAAGTGTACTTTCGCTATGTCTCGTAATCCTTGTAATGACATCATATACTCGCAGTCGTATAGATTGTCATAGAAAAAGTTTTCAGTCAAGACGGCCGGACAGTTGGCTTTGAATATGACTGTGAAGTTCTTTTCTTTGTCTTTGTCTCCATCTGAGTTGTCAGTACGTAGTTTTGTTCCAGATGGAAAAATAGCTTCGGCCGAACGATACAACTCCTCTGCAAGTTTGTCGCTATTCGTCTTTCCTACTGTTGTCCATGCTTCCCAGCCTCTTGCAGCCATCCAGTTGCTACCGTTTCCAGCTGCGTTTCCGTGAATGCTGATTAGGACACATTTCTCGTTAGGGTGTGCTTTTATATAGTTATTAGCTCTAAGTGCCCGTGTAGATAGTGCAATATCTTTATCTTCAGGAACAAGACGCACAACTTTGAACGAATAGTTAATCGCAAGTGCTTCAATCTGCCAAGCGACATCACGTGTAAATTGCCATTCGAACAGTTGTTTTTTGTCTGGTAGAATAGGTGAACGTTTACCCGGAGTGTCTTTCCCATGTCCCGGGTCAAGTAATAATGTGTATGTCATAACTTACCAATGATAGTTGTTCATAATCTCTTGCAACTCCTTTTCATCTTCTTCTGTTATTTCAGAGGATGGTATGTCGTCGTCTTCATTCTTGAAGAGCTCAGGAAACATCTTTTGCGGAGTCATGCCGTCAGCTTTTCGCATTGCAAACGTCGATGCAAATACATTCTCAGCCAATAATTGATATGTCAGCCAATTTCGACGACGATAGCCTTTAATGATTCGCAGCACTTCCCAGTACTTTATATGATATAAGAACTCTCGGCGCGGAATACCTATCTCACCTACAATGAGTTGATAAATATCCAACGCCGTGGTCAGTTTTTTCCCGGTTTCCCTTCTTTTTGTTTTGCTAACTTTTTTGCCTCTTCGATACTTAATTTGTAGAACTCGGCATACATACTAACAATAACCTTCAAAGCGTTCCCGAAATCTTGTGGGTCACATTCATTCATCAGGTCTTTGTCTGTTATTGGCATCTCTTCGCTTTTACTGTCGTAGTATGCTGATATAGCCGCGAGGATAAGGTAGAAGCTTTTGCGAACGTCTGGGACAATACCTTTTGTCGCGAGTTCGCCTGCTTGTTTTATAAAATAATGTATATCTTCTTCTGCAAGCAGTTTATAAGAGATTTCAGTGGCATAGCAATACGCAAGATGTACCTCTTTACCACAGAGTTTGATTTGTTGTTGTACCATGTTGCTTAGGATTTTGTGGTTTGTATAAAAAAGGTCGCCCCGATTGTCCATAGCAACATGGACTAACCGGGGGTCCCTTAATGAATTAGGACTCAGAAGGAGTGCCTACTGTGTACTCTCCATATCCAGAGAGTGTGCAATCGTATGTAGCGTTCTGACGATTTTGAGCACTTATGTTGAGTGCCGTAATAACTACAGAACCACCTACGATTACAGTGCCTTTTGTTCGGTTGTTGTCACCGCTTACGTTCGCGATTTGGAACTTAACAGGGCTTGATGCCTCATAAATATCCATGACGTCTGCGAGTGCCTGTCCATCCACTGCACTGGTGATGGTATCACCGCTGCGCACGAGAGCGTTAGAGCTGATGTCGAACGAGATGCCAGTTGGTTCTTGAACTTGCCAATCTCCAGTCGTATCCTTTGTCGTCGCGTCTTCGAGAGACAAACTAACGTGGAATGACAGCGTTTTGGCAGAAGCGATAACTTTTGCAGGTGTCGCAGTGTTGTCTGAACCGAGGAAAAGACGGATGTACTGACCCTTTGTGTAGGTGTTGCTTACAGCAATCTCCTCAAAGGCAGGTGTGCTCGTTACTTTGGCTAACTGACCAACGCCTGTGAATTGCAACGACTTGGTTGCATTCTCACGATCGTTGAAGTTGAATGTCACATCGTTCAGATATGCAGAACCTGTGCGAGCGAATCCGGCCTCTTGCGGCGTCTGGTTGTCGCTTGTTGCTACCTCATCCCACAGCAGAGTGAATTTGCTGTAGCCTTTAATGGCCGTGAGAATAGCAGCAGTGTCAGCCACACTCAGACTCTCTACTGAAACTTGCCAACTCTTGCTAACTACAGATGGCTTCTGTGCACCACCAATATCGTCCTTTGTGGAAGCATCGTCGGTGTTAGCTGTAAGGTTCACAGTACAGCTCGAAGCCATACCAATGCACTTGAACTTGCTGGCTACTGTATCGTAAGTAAGGATTCTGAAGTTTTGTCCTTTTAGTGTTGCCATTGTTGTGATGTTTTAATCGTTTATAATGTCGAGACGGAGAGAATAGAATCCATACTCGGTGTTTTTTCCGATAGCCCCGGCAGCGTAATGGCATGAAGCTGGTATGCTGTCTATTTGACTATTAAGTTCGTCTATGGTCTTTGCTGTGATGACCACAGTTCCTTTTTTACGCAACTCGGTCACAAAGACAGGTTGCTTGGATTCAACTTTCTTGCCCATATTCGTTTACATTCACGTCACACTGATAGTGCAAGCGGTCGTAGTAGCATGGCTTGATCCAGTCCCAGTTGATGCCGTCATTTCTGACGGATACCAGATAGGGCGTGTCTTGCAGCGTTGCCACGTGCGCCGCAATCGCCTGACGAACCATCCGACGCAGTTCCTTCACTTCGGCGGGACTGCCGGCAGCAATCTCGATTGACGCTTGCACGCGGTCGGTGTTGCCTTCCCATACGTCGTCTTTCGTTCCCTGTTCGTTGGTGAACGGGTCGTCTGTGATGATGAGGTACGGCAGCGGCGTGTTGTCGTCTTCTGTTGGCGGCACTTCGAAGCAGGTGCTTTTGATGCGGTTGCCGACTTTGGCGACAATGTCCTCGCTGGCGGTCAGGGCGTCGTAGATGATTTCGTCAAGTTCTTTCATGCACTTCCAGTTTGACAATTAGACCTTTGCTTTGTGCTTTTGGGTGGAGAGTAATCTCCACCCGTTAGCACATTGCATTTAGGACTCAGATGCCTCCACAACCTTGATGAGTTTGAAGGCTTGTGGGGTTCCGTTTGCACCGTTTACTTTGCCGGAAAGCTCAGTAAGCGACAAATCTGCGGAATAAACAACAACTGTTGTGTTGCGCTCAGCAACGGCAGCAGATGTAGCATCTACCGTGAGGCGGACTTCATCGTGTTGCTCGAATGCCAAATATCCCCAGTGACCAATACCGATGTAGTGGTTACCATCAGCCTTAGGAGTGCTACCATCCAAAGCATAGTCGATATACGGACTAACTTTGTAACGATAACCTAAGCAGCGTCCACCCTCGATGACAGCACGGTCTCCGATTTGGCCCGGCATACGACGTGTGTACATAAGAGCTGTCTCAGTGTACTTGTCCATAACGAGTTCGGGTTCGCCCTCAAAACCTTTGTCCCACATATCAGCAATCTTTTGAGAGAGCTTCTTTGCGAAGTCTTGGTCAAGAGTGATTTCTTCTGGTGTTACAGAAGCAAACGGAGATTTCAAGTGGTGGCTGAAGTTACAGTGGCTGTAAACGTGGAGCGCGTTCGACATAGCGTTTGCCTTGCGGATTTTGTAAACTACAAAACCAAGCAGGTCGAATGCCGCGTTGTCGATTGCACGGTTAGAGATAGCAACTGCGCAAGATACACGCTCAGGGTTAGCGTTGATCTTTGCAAAGTTGATGTTTTGCTCACTAACTTTCTCAACCTCGCCTGCTACAGTGATTTTTACGTCATCGATGCAGTACGGGAAGATTTCGTTACCAGTCACGCCTGTTACGATAGGCAGGTCATCCGGCAACTCAAGTCCAGCAACTTTAGTGTCAATGAGTTCGCGGATGGTGATAGGAACAAGACCACCAGCCTCAAGGTTACCAGAGGTGTTGCCAGCAGCAGCATCTTTAAGGACTGTGGTAGCGTTAGCTGCCTCACGAACAAGAACTTCAGAGAAGTCTTTTTTGTTCTCACGGCAGTCTTTGAGCAATTCACGTAATTGAGCGTCTTTGCTTTTTGCCTCACGCAATTCAGCGAGCTGCTTTGCGTCCAGCATACCTTGAATCTCGATGTGGAGACGATTATCCTCACGCATCAAAGAATCATACTTTTGTTTTTCAGCCTCGTTGAAGGCACGATTCTCGCGTTGAGCGAGTTGGTCCATTTGGTCCATTTCTTCCAGAATTGCGATATGACGTTTCTGGATTTCTTCTTTAGTTTTTCCCATTTCTTAAGAAATTTTAGGGTTAATAATTAAAATTTTTAGTTGTCATATGACGGAGGCATGATCTACGACGTTGTTCGTCCATCTCACGCTGTTTCATATTTTCTGCTTCTTTAGCAGCTTTTGCAGCCTCTTCGGCTTCACGCTTAGCTGCTTCAACTTCTTCTGCTTCGTGATTATCCGGGTGTTGTTGTTGGTAGAGCTCGCGAACGGATACCTTTGTGGCTTTATAAGCAGGGTCCATTGCGATAGTAACAGCTTCTATCTTCTTAAAAGACGTGTGCTTAACAACATACTCTGTTTTTCCATCCAGCCCCTTACGCTCAGATGTTTCGTAGTCTTTTGCTCTGAACTCAAAAGAACATCCTGTATATGTTCCATTGGCGATAAGTTCTTGTGCACGTTTACCGAGGTCGCATTGCGGGATTTCCGCCTCAAAATAGAGGCCGTCTTCTCTGGACTCGACACGAAGTGATTTTGGAGTTCTCGCGATTGTGTCATAACGGTTATGTAATAAGTTCAACTTAATATCCTGCTCACGAACGAACTGAGGATCAATGCAAGATTTCGAGATGACTTCAACCTCACGATAGTCGCTTCCTTCGTACAGGACAGTTTCTTTGTCAATGACAATAGCAACGCCTTCGATGACCTTGCCTTTGTCTTCCTCTCTGATTGAGAGTGAGTCAGGAGTGAATATCTCACGCTGCTCGATGTCTTTTTCTTCTGGTTTCATTGTTGTATTGGTTTCTATAGTACTATAAATTATTGTTTTTGGGTTACTTTTATGCGTTATCAATGGTAGTAACATACCACACTATCTCGGTAGTTTATCTTTTCCACCACCTTGACCGTCTTGCAACTAACAAGGCAAAGGCAAATAAGCAATATGTTAAGCAGTTTGGTCATCTTGTTCGGGTTGCAATATAACCTTTAACGGCTCGTCATCGGGAGTGAGTTGTTTGTACAATTCACAATTCAGTATATACGCATCTCCGTCGCTTTTCCACTCCCCGTTTTCCTTTGTTGGGAATGTTGAGTGCATTTGTAACATTCCATTATCATCCCGAGTTATGTAAAAAATCAATGTTTCAAACATAGTCTATTCTGAAAAATAATTACTACAATCCAAAAATATCTGCCGTAAAACATCATAAAAACCTAACGCGTTGTCGCTCATTCTTTTAACGGGTACAAGATGCGATACTAATACATCATTAAAAGTGTATGCTTTTATATCGTAAAAGTTCCGTGTTTTATTAAACGATGTATCTTGGAAACCAAAAAACCGAATTTGATACCCTTGTGCGTTTTCATCCAATTCAATCGTAATAGTATGCTTTTCTCCGTCAAAAAATTGGGAAAAGGTATAGTTCGGTGTAGCAGACACCAATGTTACTGCATTTACACTTAAAGTACTTGTCGAATTCAGCCACGCAACCCACCATCCGTTTTGTTGTCCACTCAAAAGTACAGCCTTACCTCCACTTGTATCACCACTCATTGTAAGTGTTATCTTTGGTGTAACCATTGCGCTCAAATATGTATTCATTGTTGTAGCCGCCGTCGATGTTAGTCTTGCATATGTCAGTTGCGTGTATCCGGTTGGCAAGTATTCGGGTGTTCCACTCGGTATGCTTGCAATAGCCGTAGGCAAATTCGCACTATCCTGTGTAGCAGGGAGTGTTCCGCCTTTTGTTGCAATAGCCGTGTATGCATCTGCAATACGGCTTTTAAGGCTCAATATGGCTGCTTTTATTGTACTGCTCATATTCCGTCTATCTCGCTTATTGTGTAACCTATTGCTGCTATTATAGCGTCCTTGTTAGCCGTTGCGTTGGCTTCAGTTGCAAGCAATGGTAACACATCCTCATACTCGTATGACAAGGCACTCAAAGCACCTTGCAATGTGCGTAGTCTTTGTAGTTGTTCCGTTGTTAAACTCATAGTTGTTCCTCCTGTGATTGTGGGTGTTCTTGTTCCCATTGCTCTTTTTCAGCCGTTGTGCATTCAGCGAAAACGCTTATATCAGAATTCTTGCCAATATACACTAATCTCCAAAAACTCCTTGTTTCATTGTCAATGTCTTGATATATCCAGTCATTACCGTCACTTGGAACGATTGCTGGCAGCCCTTTATCTGTTATTGTTTTCATATTATCCTAAGCTTGTAATTGACCAACCTTTGTTTGTTGCTATTGCCAAATCCTCTGCACTCATATCCGATGTTTTCATTTGCAAAGCAAGGGTGTATGAGGATGACGAAACATCTGCCACACCATTTATCATTGCAAGACGGCTTGCCTTATTGGTATCCAATCCACCTACAACTATTGTGTAATTAGCCTCTATACTTGTGCCAAGTCCCTCCATTATTTTAAGGTTGCCGTTCTTAACTTCTTCGTAGGTTGCATCGCCAACAAATGTTGGGCAATTAGGATAAGTAGGTCCGGGCTGTGTTCCATTATAAGTATTTCTTGTTACACCAGTCGCTACCGTTCCTAATAAATTCACCCATTCAAGATTTCCGCAGTTATAGAAAAACTCCTCAAACCCGTAATTTCCAGCGTTGTTAAAATTCAATCCGCGTAAATTGGCTTTTTTTAGGGAACTACAAGATGTAAATACGCGAGAGAAAGTTGTTACAGCGGCAGTATTGAGCATTGATAAATCTATTTCGAGTAAGGCGGAAGCACTCCAAAACAAATTGCTTATATTGGTCAATGGGGCATCTGCCAATCGAGATAAATCTGCATATTTTACACGCGAACAATTCCTACACATACCAACGATATTCGTCAAAGTGGTGGAATATGGTGCTTTGAACGACTCCATATATGTCCATCCATTCAAATTGAATAGTGTTCCAATATAATTTATATTCGACAAGTCAATGTCGGTATATGTAGCAGAATTAGGAACTGTCATTGCGCTCAAAGGTGCTTGCGTGTGAGCATCAACTATCTGCGCAACCGTTGCAGGCAAGTTGGCAAAGTTCTTATCCTCTGGCATAATAGCACCCTTTGTTTTCAAATAAGCATAGGTTTGTTGCAATGCTACCTTTGATTGCGCATTCTCCTCAATCAACGCCCCGTTCTGCTTAACGAGGGTATCTAACGCCGTAATTGCTTGTTGTGTTTCGCTCATAATCATTCCTCCTAACTTTCGCTTTCGTCAGTTCCTATAATTGCATACAACTGTGCCGCAACACTTTGGTCGAGCAACGAGCCGTTATCCTGTGTGGCTTGGTAAATAGCTGTGTTGGTTGCATCATCGTTTGTTCCCTGCTTGGCAAGGTCGCTCGTGTCAATAGAGATACCCGATATATCGTTGCGTATATCCGCAATACCAGTAGTCAAGGTTGTTTCCTGTGCAACATCCGTCAGACTATCCAACCCCTCAGCCTTGGCGTCGAAATCAGCCTTGGCTTGCTCATAGGCTTCCTTAGCTGCTTCAGCAGCTGCTATCTTAATACGAAGTTCTGCCTTTAGCTCCTCAACATCTTCGTCCGTGAGTGGGCCTCCGATGATATATGCTGCTTCCGACTCAATAGGACTCCCCGGAAGGTAGTTCTCGGCGTCAGACTCATATGACCATTTTGGACGAGTGAAACATTCAAAATATGCTGCTCGGATGGCCACTCCATTATAAGTAGCAGTCAGTTCTACGTTATATGTACCAACAGGAAAATCTGCTGGGATATGACAAATAACTCCGCTTTCATCTGTTCTTACATCGGTCCAAACCTCATTACCGATTTTTACAACCAAATTCTCCAACTTAGTCGCGTCAATATCTTCGTCGATAGGCTTTGACGACTTGAATTTACGAGACTTAAGGCGCAACACGAGGTTAAACTCATTTCCGTAGGTCGCACTGATAGTATATTGTTTATTGCAATCCATGTTATAGTTTGACATATGGTTTGACAAGTAAATCGAATGTATATGGCACCAGACTGATACTATTAGGGCTAATAGGCGAACGATATTGATAACTTGTATCTACAAGCATTAGTGCAGCTTGTTTAATTGGCGTCGGAACGTCACCGTATTCCTTCACGATCTCATCGTAAGTCATCCCAATATAGTTCAACAGTGTAGCCTCCGCCGCATTACCATACAGGTTCAGCACTTTCGCTTCGCACGAACCGTCTATTCGGCATTGCTCTTTAATATCGTCAAGTGTTATAAATTTCATATCTTTTCTATTCTATATTACCCACCAATTCCCGTTTTTGGTTTACTTTTGGCTATTCTGGTCCATACTTGGTTCTTGTGACGATTCTCCGTCAGGACTACCACCGCCGTTCCTTGACAGTTTCTCGCTTCCAAGTTCAGCAACATTAGTCGATATGTAGATTATATCGCCGTTAGCTACAGATGGCATATCGTGTTCAGCACGTAACTCGTTCACACTCTTCACACCTGTCTGTAGCAGCATCTGATCCACTTTGGCTTGTCTTTCCGGGTCCATAGCGAGCAACGGCTTCTCACAGATATGGATGTCGCGCATTCCAATATAGCGAACACCAACCAATTTGCGGAATATCTCCAGTTGCATATCGTAACGATCGGGACCAATCGTGCGAGTCATATATTCCATCGTAGCTGACGAATAGTCATTGTAGTGGCTGTTAGTATCCAGCATCAGCAACGGACGAGGAGTTGCCCAGAAGCGTGCAACATCATCCATTCCGAGGTTCAAGTGTGAAATCATTTCCATCTCTTGTGAGTTCATACTGATATTCTGAACCTTATCAAGACCACGGAGCGCGAGTATATCCTGTCCGTCATACATAGCGTCTTGCAACTCCCTTGCATACTTTTGCATCTGGTCCTTGTTATATTGACCGAATGCGATGGTTCCGACACCGTTCGCCGGCTTGTCTTCACCGATAAGCAATTTCACACGTCCGCCTTTTGCAGCATTGTCCATTGCCTGAGCCTTTTGTGTCTTAATCAGACTAAGCGTATCGGCAGCATATTGCAAAGTCGATATGCCCCAGAATCCGTTTTGGTAGCGATACGTGTTAGGGAAGTGTAACACATCCTCTTTCGGCACGTTCACACGATTGACTATTCCATACTCTGATAGGTATGTCAAGTTATATAAGCCGGTAGCAATATCGTAACCGCCACAGACGGCAAGCCATAAATGCCGCGGGTCTCCGAACTCGTCACGTTCGATATACACGAATCCATTACCAAATTGCAAGCGATTGATTGTAACCTGTTCCCATAGGCTCGATGCCGTCATGATAGGGTTAGGCTCGTATTGAAGAAGGTAGTTGATACGTTTGCCGAGTCCAGTCATCCACGGTTGAAAGTTATTACGCAACTCGTCCTTCTTGCGTAGTTGAACTGGCATCTGACCGATAGTCTTAGCTCGTAATTCTATTGCACGGTAAACAGCCGATACAGTTAGTGCTATCTCCGGCTTGCGAGAATAGACGATATTCTTCTGATAAGAACCGCCTTTCACTTCTTTGTCATGTTGCGCGTTGGCGGGGCTATCCTGTTGTGCCTCGCGCTTTTGCACGCCTCGAAATATATTATCAAAAAGTCCCATATCGGTTATTACTTAGTTGTTTTCTGTTTAGTAGAACGTTTGCCCTTAGATGCCTCAAACTGTTGGAAATCTCCGTTCAGAAATTCCACTATATCCTTCAGCAACGAGTTCTGCTTGCTATTTTCATTCTCTATAGCATCAAAACGTTTGTCAATGCTGGTTTTCAATTCGCTGAATTCCTGCTTACGAACAGCGTCACCGCTATCCATCCGGGCGAGTATTCCTTTTTCATACTTCTCGAGAATCTTCTCTGCAAGGTCAGCTTCCGCAAGACGAGCATCTGTTGTGGCCTTGCCAGCTTCAGCGTCTTTTGTCTTTTTGGTAGCACGCCAGAAGATAATTCCACCACCTCCGAGTGCTCCAAGGATTCCTACAACTCCCGAGATGATTACATTCAATACATCTATATTCATAACTATATTCTTTTTCTACAATATCGTAATTCTTCGTTTTTAGATTACCTTTGCCAGTTTTCTTGAATATACTGTTCCTTCTCCGGCGTTCGTTCGTTGTACATGAAGAATCTGTCAAAAGATAACATTGCCGGATTGTTCCAGTTGGCGTCAGCATACCCGCGTTTCATCTTCACCATCCATTCCTCCAATGTTTTGGTATTATAGTGCTTCAGATAGGCAATATCCCATGATATATCATCAGTGTACCAATTATTAGGTATCAGTTCTCCTCTATCGTTACAGCATGCCGGGTCGTAACATCCATGGACTCCAATTTCCGGGTCAATAATTCCTCCGCGTATAAAAGTCTTACTATTACAATTCACGGGTATATGACGAATCACCTTATTGCGCTCAATCGGTGTCGTGAATCGACTTTGCAGCCTGTAGTCTCCATCCTCCACTTTCACCAGTCCGTTATCTCCGAAGCACATCCAGTTCAACCTAACAACATTGAATTTGTCATATATATGATCACTCAGAAAATCGTGTATATTTTTATGCTTAGTCAAACAAAGGAACTCGTCGCAGTCAAAGATTCCCGTCCAGTCGAATGCGGAACTATATTTGCAATAGACTTCTTTGTAGAAAGCTACTTGTATCCGTTTTTGTCCTCGGCAATCTTTTATTCTTACAAAGCCATTGCTGATATAGTCACCAAGCACGTCGTCCAGCCGTTCACCATCTACGTCGTTATTATCTCCGAGTATGATGGTATCGACACCAAGCGTATGGTAGTGCTCTACCCACTCACGGATATAGTGGTTCTCACACTTTGCTATTGCAACGACAGCTATCATATTCGTTTGTAGTTTGCATTGATGTATGCAACCTGTTGTGAGTCGTTGTCCCGGTACTTGAAATAAACATAATTGTCCGAATCTTCTTGCACCTTATGTCTCGGGCATAGAGGTGAGCCTGTGTCATACCTATGCTCAAGGACTACTCGACGTATTCCTTTGCTTTGAGCTAAGCATGCGAGATAAATGTCGTCCATGCTAACCGCCGTGGAGTTCTGATAGAGGGCTTTCAACTCCTCCATTGTGAACCACTCACGACGGAATAGCGTGAACACATTTCCAAGCACATCGACTTGCGTGTCTTCTTCTAAGTCGCGCTGCCAGCTCAGACACTTACGGCTTTCACCGTAGTACTTCTTGATTGGCCACTCGACGAAGATTCCACCATGCAAACTTACTATTGCGTTGTTTGCATTGCAACCAGCAATCATACGACGAAAATAGTCAGCAGGGTAGATTACATCGTCATCGCACAGTGCTATATACGTAGATTTACTCTTGGTCAGTTGGCTAAGCTTCTCATTGGAAGCCTTCTCGTTGTTAGCACGGCGTGTCGTTATCTTGATGCCGTACTGTTGTCGCAATCCTTTGATAGACTCCATCGTTTTCTTATACTGGTCGTCCGTGTAGGAGTTGAGAGTGACGAAGATATTAGCTGTTTCGGGTTGTTTACATATACTCTCCAGAGTTTTCGCTAAGTGACCGCCTCGCCAAAGGCTTGCCATGTGAACATCTACGCAAGGAGCGTTATCGCGCCAGTTAGCATACATTGGATGCTTGATACGTTCTTCCGGGTTCATCTGTGATTTTTCCTCACAGATAGTCAGAAGGGTCTGTTTGACATGACCGAGCCTTTTGCCGAGTGATTGCAGCCTTTTTGTTATTTGTAAACCAACTCCACTGGAGCGATACGGATTGCCTGAGTGAACCATTGGAGTCAGTTGCCAGTTTAGTGCCTCAAAGAAGTCACGCTTCATAATACCTTCACAGTCGAAATAGTGTGACAAATATCCCCAGTCTCGAGGAAGCACATTTTTCATTCCCCAGCGACTCATGCCGTGCCAGAAGGAACGGTTCGTTAGTAAGAGTGATAAACAGATACAACCTGCTTGGTCATAGGCAGCCTTCGCCTTTTCAATAAAATCAGGACATGGCTCTACATCATCCGGGAGAATGATATAGTAGTCGTATTCATGTTCATTGCAATAGGCAAAAATGTCGTTGTATGTCTTCCAGAACCCCTCCTTCCCGCGATGCGTGTCATTGATAACTACATTCACGTGATCGCTGAATGACTTAGGTCGTATTTTACTCCTGTCGTCAAATACGACAATATCACAATCTTGCCGTAGGAGTTCGTCCGTAAGAAGTTGTAAACTCTGTGGCCGATTGTAGCTCGTGATAATTACTAATACTTTGTCCATGTTGCTTATTGGTTGGTGTTAGCTTTCGCTCGGTTCAACGATATTGACGAATTGATTAGGCATCTCGACGGCGGTGATTTGGATTTGGTTCTGCTGCCGGTCGGCATTGAAGGACTGAATCTGGTAGAACTTGCCATTATACCATATCAGACACCATCTATCAATACAACCGAACCAGCGCAGCCGGAACATAACTGTATCGTATGCGTCTAATGCGCCTTCTTGCATAGCTTTGACGCCGCGCGCCCATGATTCGTTCGCCCAAAACCATCCCAACCACTCGTATTGTGGCTGGCCTGATTTTCCGAAATTGCTCTGTGCTTCCGCTGCTCGTCGAGCAATCCGTATTCTCTTATTTAGCATTCCGCTTGTGTATGCCATAGTTATTTGTATTGGATATATTCTATATCGTCATTGTCATCTGGTGCCTCATCACCCATATTCATTAAGATCGTATATTTACCCGGTCCTACATTCACATAGTCACCATTTGCTACAGAATTAAGCACAACAAGCTCATTCAAAGATGCCGAATCGCCATTTGATAATATAGTAGTTGTATCTTCTTCTGATGCAGCCACAACTACCATATGTTGGTGAAGAGCTGTGAACTTAGTCCGAGCAATAAGCGTTGAATCGACTTCCTTTATATAAATCTCCGTTGGTAGATCGTCAATAATTGTAATCGTTCCGTCCTGATTGAATTGCATGCTCCTATCTGATACAATAGGCATTGACTTCATCACTAAATAGTTGGTATCAGGAGTTGTTAGTGGACCACTCGTTTTGAACTGCACATTAATCTTACATAAACTACCAGTACTACATGTCATCGAGATTTCGCTTATATATGCCTTGCCAGCATAAAACGCAGTCCAATCCTTATCGTGAATACATAAACGAAGAGCAACGTTGTTCATGTGATATGTTCTTAATTTCTCGAAATCGTATGTGCGAGCGAGTAGTGTTCCAGCCGACACACTCCATGAGTTATAAGTAGGGATACTTTCTTTCCAGTTCCCGCTAAATGGATTAAGCGACTCGATGAAATCTGTCGATAACGACAACTGGCATTCTTTAGAAGCTGCCAACGGATTTAGGTAATCTATCATACCATAGACACCAACTGTGAGTATAAGGTCTCGTCCAAGTATCATATCTATATTATTGTGAATTGCTGTTTTTTGGTTACTTTTACGTTTTTATGTTTCACTATCTGCTGATTCTTCCATCAGAGTCACTGTTGCCTTATCCAATGCCCAGTCCATACTCTCTGCTAAAGGTTGTAACTGGATGGAACCGTCTGTCACACGAGTGATGGGAAGATGCTCGTTTATTTGTTCGACCTCGACTTGAATCGTGCGTCTTTTCTTCTTATAGTACTTCGCCAAGCGAGCAAGTAAATCACGCTCCGGTCTATTAGTAGTATCTCCTCCCGGATAGCTATAGGTCATGTATTGCATAACGGAAGATAACGTATATCGAAGAATATGAGGTGATTCATTATTATTCATATCAGATGCGAGGTCTGTATTGATAGTCTCTTCGTCATTGAAGTTCACTCCAAGTATTTCGCGATAAGAATTACTACCTCCGCTTCTGGTAGGAATTGCTCCGTTTGCAGGTATAAACTTCACACCAAGACTATTGAATATAATAGCATAGAATGATGCAAGGTTTGATGTCGTCATACCAGCTTCAGCATAGAACTCTAAAGAGATTTGTCCAGACATTGACGAAGTTATAGGAACCAATATGCCTTCCTCGTGCTCGATGGTCGGATTTGATAATAACGAATAGTTTGACGCAAATTTAGAACCATCAAAATACGGAATGAAAGTAGTGGCATAATTTACCATTGATGTGATACCACCTACACCATACGACATGCAATAGTTTCCATATCTCAATGCAAACTTAATCCGTGGCATTGATGAACATATAGGCGTATTCACACTGTCGAGAAGTGCATACTCTCCTGCGGCAGCTGTCATTTCGCCACAACGCCAAATAAATGCTCCAATATCACAAGTAAGTTGCAAATATCCATCCCCAAGCGACAACTCTTTCGTTGTTTGAATCTTAAAGATAGGATGAACCGTACTCACCGAGTCTATTAGATTCGGTAAAAAGCAAGCATATAGTCCATCCTTGAAGTCAGACTGATTGACCGGGTAATAATTATCACCATCTGCCTCTATATCTTCGTAGTAGTACTTGAGTAGGAATGCGCCCGAATAGATTGTCACGTCGTTGTATGGAACAGGGTAGGATGCTTGTGTACCATTGCTGTTATATTTCAGCATACCGAGTGCTTCTGTAAATAGTAAATCGGGGTTTGATGTTTCCTCTCCTAAATAGGATGCCGACCCTCTACTGTACGGATCATATTTTCCCTTTTGTACAGCATAGTTGATATTACTATGCGCCATTTTGTCCGTATTGACGTAGTAAGTGAATCTGCGAGGATTACGACTCGTATCTTTGATATAGTTAAGCGAGTATTTTGCCTTCTTCAATGCTCCGGCAGGAACTTCTGGAAGTTTAATTTCCCAGTTCTCTCCTTTAGTGTTAGCTATTACAGCAACCTCTTTGGCACCAGCTGCTGTTTCTATTTCGTGACCAGTTCCCCGATAGGTCAGATTCTGTATATTTACATTCACCTTAGTTCCACCATGTAAGTATGTACCAAGTGCCTTATTATCATCTGAGAAGTCGGAGTATGCTATGTAGTAGTAGTCTGTCGCGTTTTGGTCGTTTAAGCGTTGGAACGATAAGATTTTATTCGGACATTCGCGGACACACCATCCCATATATGTGCAAATGATTGTCAGTATCTCCTTGATAGATTTTCCGACAGTGATATAAGTGATGGCGTTTTCGTTGCTCACTTCTTTTTCCTCGAAAAATATCGAAGTATTGATATAGAAGTATAAGATTCGCCAGTCAGCATTCGGAAAGTATATAGTATTGCAAATAGTTCCATATCCATATTCAGACTGAATAGCAGCAATACACTTTGTGATTATCTGACGAACAGTCATCAATCCAACAAAGTCTGTCTGCTTTGCCGAGATACTATCGGCTGCTTCAAGAAGTGACGCCACTTGCAGTTCGCAAATTTGCGGACGATATGTGTAACCTTGAGAATAAGTATTACAAGTCAAGAATCCTTGCCATACTATCGACTGTACGTTATTTACTGTCTTTACTAATTGAACTGACCGAGCTGTATTGTTATCAGGAATCATACTACTCATTATCGTTCCGTCAGTATCGACGATACTTATTGTACCAGTTGAGCCACGTACAGGTGAGAAGAAGTCCGTGTTTGTATCTTCCTCTGTAGTGAATGGTGTGTCTCCAGCTTGGATTACGTCTGGTGTACCAACGACCGATGGCCCGTTCTCGTCAATGATATATAAACTATAATCGACGCGATTGACGCTTTGAAACGGTATGTTCCAGTGTATAACTTTGCTCATATCTTATCCTTTCACGTTTGCGTAAGTTCCACGACGGCCACCGCGTGAAGCATTGGAGTTATCAGCAGCAAGTAATATATCCCGGCCGCTTATTCTTCCTACTATGACAATCGAAGGCTGTGCACTATTAAGTTGTCCGGCGATTGAATCCTGCTGTGCTCTGTTCAAAATTAGCTCTCCGCTGCTTACGTTGGCTACAAGCCCATCATTGTAATTGTTTCCCGGAACAATACCACCAGTAGCGAACGAACCTGCTGACTTAGCCTTGCTTATTGCGACCATAGTTGCTGCCAATACTGCCGCAATAGCAGCAACAGCAAGAATCGGTCCGACGATAGGGATACCAGCCACAGCTGAACCTGCTTCAGCAGAAGATGCCGCCGCTGCTGTTCCTGCTGTAGTCATATTTGCCGCCGCCTTAGCTGCCTCTGCGCCTGTTTCCGTTGCCGCTGATGCGACGGATGTTGCAGCCTCTGTTTCTGTAGCTATCGTGTTAGCTTGTTTGAGAGACGTGCTCAATTCGGTGAGAGTGTTCATAGCCTCCATTATACCCATCACATTTTGCATGATAGATATGCCTGAATTGATGACTGTCATCATACTGTCCCAAGCATCCTTCTCACCGCTGAAGGCTTCTGTCAAGTCTTCTACAGAAGATTTCAGTCCGTCCATTGCTCCAGTCATAGAACTGAACGTATCTACACCTTCGTTTATGGATTCCCAAGTGTCCTTGACTTCAGTCATTGCTTCTGAAGTCTTCTTGAGATTTCCATTCATCTTCTCTTGCAAAGCATTGACCGCAGCTTGCTTATCTATAACATCTTGCAATGCTGCTGACCATGCCTCTGATTCCGGCGACATATTTGCAAGAACGGCCTGTGCTTCGCGGAGTTGTTGTTGCAAGTCATTTAGAGAGCCTTTTTCAAAAGTGGTACTTACCTCACCCTTTATCTCCTTTATCTTTTCAAGTATAGTGTTGAGGTGGTCTTCCATCTCCTTGTACTCTTCGGCATTGATTGCACCGCCCATTGAATTACGGACTGCGGTAGCTTGACGTTCAAGGTCAGCAAGACTGCCAGCCTCAGGTGCATTACGCCAGTCACCAAGTTTGAAGTCTGTCTTGGAAGTATTAGTACTTTGAGTCTTGGAGTTTTGCCCACCTCTAAGAAGACGAGCTACTTGCTTATCAATCTGTGCGATTTCATTAGCAGTTGTTTCCGCTTGTCGTCCGAGCCCTTGAACACTTTGTAATTCTGTATCGTTCAACTTTCGGAGTGCGTATCCTAACTTTTGAGCCTCTGTAGCACCTTCCCAATCTATCTCCTCGTAGAATGAACGAGTGGAAGAATTGTACACAGACTTTGTTGGCATCGGAAGTGCTTTTAGTGATTCATAGTCACCATAAGAACCACTCAATGCTTTAGTTAATAGTTCAGCATCTACACCACGACTTGCAGCAATCTCTTTGATTTTGGAGAGATATGCTTCCATCTCCATATTCTGACGTTTCTCCAACTCATTTTTCCAAGCATCAGCAGCAGCTCGAACATCAGACCTTGATGCGCCCCCCTCACGATAACTCGCTACAATTTCCGTAAATTGAGTCTGTGCCTTTTGAAGATTTATTTGGTTGAAAGCATTAAATGTTTCAAGTTGATCCAGAGCCTTATAGGCCTCACGTGCGGCTTCTGATATTTCGCTGAGTCTCGACAAAAAACCTCGTATATCGCCAGTATTTAGTGCATATAAGAATCCTTGATATGTCGCTTGTGCTGCTTCAATTCCGGCTTTCCAATCATCCAACAACTCTTCATTTTGCTTAAAAGCATCGCTTGCAACTTTTATAGCTGAAGCAGCTGCTGCCATATACGGACCAAACTTAGTAAATAAATTCATTGGGATGCCCATCTTAGCCCCCATCTGTTTGAACGCGTCACCGAATCCAGTCATGTCTGACTGAGCCTTACTAAGATTTCCTTGTAAATCTTTGATACGTCCTTTGAGCTGGTCGAGCGAACCAGCCAAGGCCTTGCCATATGGAGACTGCTTCTCTTCTTTTGTGAGGTTTTGATATTGAACAGACAACTCAGTGAATGCTTTTTTTAATTCGCCAAGTTTACCTGTAGCTGTTGTTGCCACAGTATCCATCTGACCCAAAGCCTGAACAAACGCCAAGTCTTCTTTTTCTACATACGCCAAAGTGCCACCCACCTCGCGGCACTTCTTCTCGAATTGCGTCAAGCCAGATGTCGCTCTCGCAATCTTGCTATCATATTCCTTTGACTCTACGACGAGTCTGGTTACTACATCAGCCATTTCCTATTGTTTGTTTTATAAGATTATCAATGAGTTGTGTAAATTGCTGGGCTGCTTCTTCCATGGCGCGTTGCGATTCATTACCGAACCAGTTGCGCGGACGAATAGCACCGCGGTTTCCATATCTTGTCGAACGTGTATCCGTTCCACTATTCACAAATCTTAGAATGAATCCACGATCACTGCCTACATAAGAATCGATTTGCTCAGTTCGACTACTACGCAATCTACGATTTCCACCTACTTGTCCCGGACGTAGCTTCTTATTTGGAGTATAGTTACTTCCTCCGGCACTCGCATGCTTTTTATTAAGGATATTGATATTTCCACCGAGAATCTGACGATAGACCATCGTGCGAACTGCTTTGTACGATTGACGTGGGTCTGAGTCCATTGCAGCACGAGCAGCTGCCGTCATTTTAGCACGGGCAGCTGATAAGACCTTACGCAAAATGTCTTGAACGGCCTTTTCCATTGACGGATTCGTCAGTAGTAGTTGTTCCAACTCTTTACGCTGTTCGACGAATCCTTCTGTTTGTATTGCGTTACCTGTCATCCTACATTACTGTGAATCCTTGTTTTTAGATTACCTTTGAATAAAAAACGACCTACCTTCACAGGCCGGTCGTTTGAAATCTAATAAACAAATGAAAAAACCTTTCTCTTCATAAATTTTATACTATCTTAAAAAACATCTTGATTGCTGTCGTATAAGGCTTCGTTGCTGGTATTTTATCGCATATATAGAACGCAATAACAGCCAACAGTAGAATGAAGGTTACCCAGAACCAACACGAACAAAATTTGTCATAGCCAGAACGCGCTTTCTTACGCTCCTCGTCCAGTTGGTACTGATAGTTTGTAATCTGTTCGCTTAGACTATCAGATACATGCACGGCATACTCGTATTGACTCCGATAGAATGCCGTGCTGTCGCGTTGCTCGTGATGCGTGTCAGTCTGTTGCACGTTTGTGACATTCGTAGCTTCCCCGGTCTTCGCGTTGTACGTTCCACCTCCTTGCCCAAACTGAATAACAAGACTGGTGCTGTCGTTTACTTTGATATGCTGTGTGATGATGTTCACCGAGTCGCGGAAATGTATGACGGTTGAATCGCGATAGTTTATTACCGTACTGTCACGATAGTTTATTTGCTCGTGGACAGTTCCAATCGTCTTGCATGAAGACATAAGTGACAGCACTACTATTATCATAGCAGTTTGTATAACGATATAAAAAATCGCCTTCGGGTCTAAGTTAGTATTCATCTTCATCTTCGTTTTGGTCGTTTTCGTTTGGTCTATGTTTCCAGTGCCGGCAGGCGGGTTTGTCCCAGTCGATGTCATGTTGTTCATCGCCCCGGTAACAAAGCCCGCACCAGCAGTCATAGTTCATGCAAGTCTCGTGTTGTCGCTGCGTTAGTGGCATACTCACTTCTTTCTTGTGTGTCCTACCCACTCCCCGATGTACGTCACCTGATGGAGGTTGCACCAGTCCTCGATGTCTTTGCCGCCGCCATAGACGTTCAGGTTCGGACGGTCGCAGCCGCTGATACGTTGCGCCATCTCAAGGTTCAAATCCAGATGGTCCTGCCAGCCGCTCACCCCGCGAGTGAAGAACGCATTGTAACCATCCGGGATGCCTAATCGGTTGAACTCCGCGAAACGATGACTTACATTTAGATCGGCAAACACTTGCACACCGCATTCCTGAAAATACCGAGCGAGGAAACGCTTGCGGTAAATTTGCCACAGAGCAAACGGCTTGGGCGTGTTGTCATGAATAGAACAGTTCGGCTCGACGATCTGCTTACACCCTGACCTCAATAGCGCAATCGGGTCTTTGAATAGTTTTTCAAACCGATAGTCATCCACATAGAAGTGATACGCATTCATGTGCTTCTTGTAGCGTCCTTCCACACCCCACGGGTCAATCGGAAGTTCTACATGGACTGGCTGGTTATCAGTCAATAGAACTGGTATTCCCCATTTATTGTCTGACGGATATAAAAAGTCGCCAAGCATCCGCTGGTAAAACGCCAACTGCTCCGTGTCTTCCTCGTTTGCAAGGTCTTCGGTGTCGTCTGATTCGTGGTCTTTCGGTTCGGACGACTGTTCCGGCTCGGGTGAAGGGAACTCGATATTCAGTCCGATACTCTCAAAGTCCACACCCTCGAACTGCTCCGTTTGCAGCATATCTATGTCCCATGTGCCGTTGTTGATGTTGCCGCGCATGATAATCTCCTGTCGCTCGGCGTCGGTGAGGTCGGTATAGATAACGCATGGCACGGTCTTCATCTTAAGCCGTCGTGCCGCTTTTAGCCGCTGGTTTCCATCGAGCACAACGAATGTGTCTCCTTGTTGTTCAACCGCGCATGGTCTGTGCTCGTAGAACCCATTTAGCCGGATGGAGTCGCATAGGATATTAAGGTCCTTTTGTGTAATCTTTCGCGGGTTGTTTTTGAGTCCGACCAACTCACGGGTTGAAAGATATTGAAGCTGAGAGTGCGTCATTGTGCGATATTTTGCTCTTTGTACTTATTATAGTACCAAGCGATAAGGTCGCCGTCGATGTCATCATAGGCTTGTAGCTCATCCAATAACGCTTCCGCCTTATCGAGCACGCCCATCATAGTCACCTTATCGTCCTCTTCTTCAAACTCGAAGCCTACGCCACCCTTGAGTTGTTTTTCAATAACTGTGAGCTCTTCTTGGCTCAGTTGAATTTTTGTTTCCATGTTGCTATTATTTTATAGATTATATTTCTTTGTAATACCTTTGACGGCCTTCGTATATCTATCGGACTTACCATGTACGGCCTTAGTAGCGGTCTCAGCCCACCACTCATTGACATTGGTCGAAGCATATCTACCATATCCGGACTTACGTCCACTCTTTTGCCATGCTGAATATACCTTCTTAATAACATTACCAGCTGCTACTTGGTTAGTACCTTTCATAGTAGTATTCCAAGTTGCGTGTGCCAATTCGTGAGTGACTGTATGAGCCAGCGGCTTGTTTGTTCTTGTGGCCCATCCGCTATTGTAGTCGTTCTGCTTAATTGCCTTAACTTCGGCAGCTGTCTTATTGTAGTACGTCTTATTCAGATAGATAGCCTCTGATTTTCCTGTCGCAACGTTTGTCATCTGAACACCATATACAGACTTCCCCATATCGGCAAGTTTGATATTCTTTTCACCAATACCACCCATAACAGCAGCGTAACGAGCGATTGCTTCTTTCGTCGCCTTGTACATCGCTGGGTCTTTCATGTGAATGAGGCTCTCTACATTTTCAATTTTGCCTCTGTAATTAGTGTCGCGGCCACCAAGACCTCCCGGTCCAGCTCCGCCTCCTGATCTACCTCCCATAGTTTTATTATTTTTTACGTGATTGTTGCAATCTGTGTGACGCTTCAAGTTGCATAATGAATTGCGCGGACTTGATGTCGCCGTTTAGAGCATTTTGCATAATCTTCATACCAATAGCTTCTGTAGCTGTCATTTCGTGACCGTCTATCGGGTCTTTTAGGACTCCTCCACCTTTGACCGCTACTGGTTTATCCAGTTGGTTGATAAGATATTCTTGAACGCTCAATGTTTCTTTTTTAGCTGCCATTTTTATAACTAACTATAAAAGGTTGAATCGTTGTTTTTAGATTACTTTTGCGTTTATCTCAAATAAATGATTATTGATTCGGTCAGCATTGCCGCAAATGTACCACCAAACGCCATCATTTCCAGCCAAAAATCGCGGCTCGTCTTCCATGTCTTCGTAACTGTTGCAACAATAGCCGGAATAGCCATTCCAATAATAGTTATTTCCCATATATTCCAACATACGATGAAGTCCCAAGTCAATGCTGATACTGCGCAGATAATAGCAGCGATGGTGTGTATCTTGGCATCTGCCTCCTTGTAGCGAGGAGCAGCACCAACGAACATCATACATACACAAGTAAAGAATGCAAGGAAGGTGAAGTTACTCATCCATCCGCCAACAGCGTCGGATATAGTCAGCCAACTTGGTAGCATAACCAACGCAAGAACGAACATGAAGATTGTGAATACTTTGCCGAGACCTTGTTTCTTGTTCTCGTACAGGTAATACGTCTCACTCATGCTCCACGGCCAGTCGAAGAGACGTACTGCGACAGCGTTGTAGGTCGTGAATAGCACGATACCTACACAAATACAAATAATTGATAACATAATGATTGATTTTTATTGATTAAAATAACGTTAATTGTCGCCTTTCAGCGTCTATCCGCTTGCAAGCTTTGTTGTAATAGTCTGTGTTGAGCTCGAAGCCGATGAAGTGCCGCTTTTCCTTGATGCACGCGACGGCTGTTGTTCCGCTGCCAATAAACGGGTCGAGGACTATCCCCCCCCCCATAGAGGAGTTTATAATAAGCGTCTGAATGATATTCAACGGCTTGATGGTCGGGTGTCCCCAAATCTCCTTGTCTTCAGAGTTGATTTCTTGCAACCAATACTTTTTCTTCGTCTCATAGGTTCCGAGAATCTTCACGCCTTGTTCGCGGAAAAATAACAAATACTCTGTGTCGGAAAGATATTTATTTTCACAAGTTGGAATAGGATTCGTCTTATGCCATGCAAGTACATCCATGTTATAATCGGAAAAAAAGTTTAGATACCAACTGATTTGGTCTTTGTTGCACCAAATATAGATATTTACCTTCTTCATAACTCGGACACACTCTCGCATGATTGCTTCGCGGTCGAATCCTTCAATGATACTTGCCTTCTCCAATTCGCCATGATATGAGCGTCCCATTTTGCCAAATGCCCCCGCGCCAGTATAACTCTTGCTATAATGGTGGCTTAAAAAATCGTAGGGTGGATCTGTCACGATTAAATCCACGCAATTATCTGGCATGTTACTCATACCGATGAGACAATCCATATTATAGATTTTATCTAACTCCATCGTAAATTACAAGGACCATAGACTTGCGGAAGGTTATCCGCCATTCTTGCGGCTTCTTGATACGTGAAGCCCTTAGCGAGTAGAGCTCTGTACTTATCTTCTCTTCGTGTGTACTTTTTCTGTGCCCACACTGGCATCTGAATAGGTGTCATAAGCGTTACTTTTCGATTCTCCCTTCGGAGAGGTCAAATAAATATAGTGCATCAAGCAGACCAGCAATAGGGTCTATCTTGTTATGTTGCGAGACTTTGAGCACGCGACGTAACTCAGCCGAGTTCATTTCAGTCACAGCATTGCCGAATAGCCATGGCCACATAGGGTTCGCGCTAAA
>Ga0265301_10001135_pt1 | contig 36015 bp, 23 predicted proteins | sample AusTroGonzalo_MG_2_FD_193488 | JGI IMG/M metagenome (GOLD analysis project Ga0265301, IMG submission 193488) | Bovine rumen microbial communities from tropical cattle in Woodstock, Queensland, Australia - Gonzalo_04 | ecosystem: Host-associated > Mammals > Digestive system > Stomach > Rumen ...
GATGAGGGCTTTGTGAGACACAACCACGTTCTTGAACTCTTGGTTGATCTTCACGACTTTGAATTCCATCACGCTGTCAACAAACACGTCGTAGTCGCGGATCGGCTTGACGTCGATTTGGCTGCCAGGCAAGAAGGCTTCGAGACCGAACACTTCGACGATGAGGCCACCCTTGGTGCGGCTCTTGACGTAACCGTTGACGATCTCGCCACTTTCGTAGGCTTCGTTGACGCGATCCCACGACTTGAGCAGTTGGGCTTTCTTGTGTGACAGGATGAGCTGGCCGTTGGGACCCTCTTGGTTCTCAACGTAGACTTCCACCGTGTCGCCCACCTTCAAGTTGGGGTTGGTGCGGAATTCAGCGATCGGAATAACACCATCCGACTTGAAGCCGATGTTGACAACCACTTCGCGGTCGGTGATGGCCACCACAGTGCCTTCGATGACCTCGTGGTCAACGACTTGGCTCATGGTGCCGGCATAGCGCTCTTCGAGCTTGGCACGTTCGTCATCCGTGTAGTTGTCGAACTTCTTGTGCGACGAGGTCCAGTCGAAATCCTCGGCGGGGACGGGCTTTTGTCTCGGGGCCTTGGGGGCCTTCTTTGCAGGAGCTGCCTCAACGGGGGCTTCCATGACTGGGGTTTCTTCAACGGCCTTTTCTTCTACCGGCATGGCTTCGTTGATGATGTTTTCGTTTTCTGCCATTTGATAATTGTTTTGTAATTGTACCCGCCGGCGTTCCAGACCTCCGCCCGCGAGGGGGTTAAACTTTTGATTTCCAACTCAAACCGCTGATTTTGCAATCACTCTGGAGTGCGGTCTGAATCGGGCTGCAAAGATAGGAAAATTTTTCTTTTTTTTGGCTGTTTCAACGGATTATTTTTGACATTATAACTTTGACCATGCGATTCTACATTTCGGTAATGTTTTTTTCTTCAAAAACCATCTGAATAAAGACCCCAATAAACATAGTCAAGAAAGAAAACTGAACAAGGTAATCGGGGAATATTGTTAGTGTAAGATTAGTATTTCCAGCCAAGAATGCCCACTTAAATTGAATTATTTCAACACCTTGTGTACTTGCATCATTAAACAAAGATGAGCTCAAAACATCTAGAGCAAAGATTCCAATAACAAGCGAAAAAAAGTAACTAATGGTCATCAATTCGACAGCACGGCCAACGCTCTTTATTGTTGGGAGACAGGGAAGCGTCCTATTATTCTCATATAAGATAAACGCGAAAACAATGATAGAGACAATAATACATAATGGAATTGAGACATGCTCTTTTATAATATCATTCCCAATAACTAACATAATCCAAGCAGCTGTGATTGATGCCACCAACTTTGGAAGAAACAAATGAATATTTGGAATCTTCAAATGTTTTTTGGGATTTTCCAAAAGTAGCAACGCAACAACAATCATCATTAAAATCTTTAAAACCGCTTCGCACATTTCCAAAGATTGGTATTTATATATAAAGTCGCTAAAGAAGAAGAAAAAGAAAGCCATTCGTAAAGCAAGAAAACCTTCTCTTTTCCTTCTATTATCAACAAAAAAACTATCCAATTTAGAGCCAGTAAATCCAGCTTGTACATTTTTTATAGTATCTGTACAATAAACCGACCCGGCAAAAGGAGCTAAACAACCCATCACTATTATTATTAGGAATTGAGCAAGATTGTTCGGGCATTCCAAAAAGGAAGGGTTCAAACAAATGATTATGGAGAACAAAAAAACAGAAACAATCATAGCCCCATTCCATCCTTGAAAAAAATGAATACGGAAAGCATCTTTAAAATCGAAACGGCGATAAAACCATTTTGAGATTTTTGTATTTCTACCAACAGCAGAATCGTAATTCTGGGACCCAACAACTTCTGATAATTCAAAAGAATTCAAATAGTGTATGGCCTTTGGGGGAGAGTCTTGCCCACTACTACGCAACGGGAAAACAACTCGTTCCATTTCCTTCTCAGGGCTTGTAAACCAAGAATCAGAAAGGCCAAATTCATTATACCTAGTCTCGTACCATTTTTTAGGAAAAGGGAAATGCTTATCAGCCATGGGGGACATGATAATATCAGTCCATTTTTCTTCAGCCTCATCCAGCCTTTCTGCATACAACCGACTTAATGAATCTATTGTGGATGTTAAATCCGAATCTATTTTTTCAAGCTCGCTAATACTCAACAATGTTGAATTATGTTTTTCTGCTAGCTTTTTTCTCTTCTTACTTAACAGGGAACATACTCTTTCATTGACAGATGGGAAAAATCCGTCTTTTTGAGAATACTTTTTCTTGTATTCATCTATGGTTTGTATTCGTTGTTTTATGAATTTTTCTTTTTTTCTAACCGAATTCAATAAGGGAATAATTGTCTGATAGCCATCCCCAATGCTTGCAAAACGAGTCCTGATCAATCGACGACAATAATAATACTCGGATTTCGTTACAATAGCTGAAAAGAAAAAATCATTCATTAGTCCTTCTTTCATCTGCGAATAATACTTGCTGCATTCAAACACATCAGAATGTATCATGTCGAACATGAAATCCAACAGTAGTTTACGAAGGAATTTGGTGATTCTTTTTGAGTCAGTTCCGCCTTGTACCGGCCGTTCATCTAATAGATTATACGATGACTTTCCTTCTACCTCTTCTACCAACCCCCAAATCGCTAACGAAGAATAAGAATCTTTAATTATCTGGCAATCTCGGTATTTTTTATAGTTTTCGTCATCATAGTCCAAATACCTTTTTATTAAACAGTCATGTAAATGGTCACTTAATAATGGAAACTCCGTATTGTAAATATGCTTTATTGAAGATGCAAGCCTCTCTGTATCATTGGTATTAAACGGAAGATAAATGATTATTTCTTCAGCATGACGGGGTATTCCGTCTCCTTGATAATAATGAACAAAGAAGGAAACCACATCTTGCGTAATTGTAAGTCGTATAGGGTATCGTAATCCTTTATCACCTGAATCCAAATCAGGAAAGTCAAAATAATCAAAAACCGTAATTCCGTCAACTACTTTTGACGAATCCAAATCAAGACGGAAGAAACTACCACTATTCATTATGCAGACTTTAAAGTTATTAGATAATCTTCTATAGATTTAGATACATCCTTTATTTTATTCTCTATGGCACTTCTCTCACCTTCTGGAACGTTCTCGAATACACGAAAGACAGATTTGTATTCTTCCCATATTTCTGGCCACTGCCGAACGGTTCCGAATGCGACAAGGTGGACAAATTGAAGCAGATGTTCCAAGAAAGCATCCATGTTTACTTTATCCTTCATAAAACTCTCCACTAGACGAGATTTACTTTCATCTTTTTTTAAAGTAAAATAATCGTAATGAAGTCCTAATATGTCTTTGTATTTATCATAAGCTCTTTGCCTTACAGACGTTATTCGTTTATCAGAATCCTCCTCGTCATTAGTAAATATATATGAAAGTTGATTAATAATGCTTGCATAGGACAAACCATCAATTGAAGTTTGCTTAAGCCGTCTCTGCATTATTCTGGCTAAATAATATTGAAATAGGCAGGGAGTGTTTGTCGGACATGCACCTTCTGCAATGTACCATTTCTCCTCGTTTCGGTGAAGACCTTCTGAACGAAGCCGTTCTCCAACCGCTGTCGTAAATGCAGAAATAAACATAAAGAACTGTTGTCCGACAGGGCCTTCTTCAATTATTGGAATATCATTATAAATCTTTCGTTTCTCATCATCTTCCCCCACTTTTATCCTTTTCAATAATTGATACCCATATTCGCGATTTGACTCATAATAGCCATTCGCTCTCCCGAAAGAATCTTCTGTACTATGTTCTCCAAGAAGGTAATCAAGAAGGATAATATCATATTTCTGGGAGTTTTTGTTCTCATCCGTCCACTCAAATGCTGCAAAAGCTTCATTAATACTCTCAACTCCCCATATCTCAATATGAACCGTATCATTCCCTTTATTGTCAGGCGAAATAACAGATTTGTATTTTTTAGCTTCCCCGTTGGAGTATATAACTGACTGGACATTAAATCCCATTCGACTGATTGTATCTGACAGAATGTCTAACTTTGAATTCTTTTGAACAACCAAGTCATCTGTTCTCTGGGTTTTATCCATTGATTTCCAAGCGTAATCATCCACTAATAAAAAACGCCATTGGTATTCTTTTAATTCGTCAAGAATACTCTTGGACTTGTCTATGCACCCTTTGGTCTTCTTTTCAACCAAGTCTTTCATGTATCGTTCTGAATGGAACAAGAAAGGTGAGATATCGTTTCCATGACCCTTGGACTTGGATTCTATAAAAGACCCACAAGCAAGCCTAGCATTTAGATTTGCATACTCGCAAGCAATATCCAGTTTATAATGCCCTTGAGCAGAATGATGTCCTATTTCTTCAATTGCACGATTAAAAACAGTATAGTCAAATTCAAATTGATCATCTTTTTTGTTTATGGCTATCGGCACATAATAGTTCCATATATTACTATCAATAATATGCTTGTAACGTCTAACCATATGGGAAATTGTATACTCTTTCTTAAGATTCCTTTTCTCATCGTCAGAGAAGTCTTCTTCAAAAATTCGAAACAATGTTAAATGAATGGTAGGCTGTATTTCCTTATGATTACTTTTATCGTGATTTTGTCCAAATTCGTATATATTTCCATCATACAAATCGCGACAACTATGATAAACTATGCGAAATTCAAAATCATCTTTTACATCAATGGGTAATTGCCGATGATTTGGCTGACAATTCCAACATTGAATGTAATGATCCAACCGACGCGACGATACTGCACCTTGAGGGGTAAGAGTTCTTAATGTGTAGTCGTATTTACAGATAATCTCTTCCATTTTGAAGTTCTTTTGTCATCTCCTGTTTTAGCTGTATGTAATCCGTGATGGTCTCCTTGTCTTCGAGTTCCCCTAATTTATCTGCTATTGAGTCTTCTCCAAATCTGCAATTAAGTATATTGTTAAAGTGGAATCCAACGATATTAGAGTGCTGAAATGTGGCAATGTACTGGAAATAATCTTTAAGTGCCTTGAGTATATCTTCCTTTTCCTTCTTTTCCGGTTCTGAATTTTTCATTAACAACCGATTCCCTTCTATACCCCATTCGTCGTCATGGATGTATAAGATATGTCTATCTTGAATTTCCTTAATAGTAGCATTAATATCAATTTTGCAATCCTTGCAGATTAATGGTACACATTGCCAAACATTGAATTCATTCGCTCCCAACAGATTCCAATATAGCAAATAAACTATATTACCATTATCTAAGTTTATTACATCATAGAGTCGTTTGTCTCCTTGCATATCAATTTTTACTTTGTCAAGGAGATTAATAATATCATTTGGAATTGTCAATTTCTTTTTCTCCTCCGTTCCCTTTAGCCATTTACGATTTATTCTTATTTCATATTTTTCAGAAATATCAGAAAACTTATCATATTTCGACAACTCTTGAAATGCAGCGAGATACGAGTTTTTCATGAGAATCTTTTCTTGAGAATTGATAATTAACTTCCCCAAAGGTATATTAAGGTCACGATAGTTCGGGTCTGTGTCCTTGGTAATGATTATTATCTTACGACTCATAGTGGGCAGAATATAATAATTCGGTCAATGTATATTTGCAGTCATGAATTGCATTGTCGAGAGCTGCAAATTGAATGAATGGCTGTTTTTGAGGCATATCATCATCGCTCGGCTTCGATCTGCCAGAATGAATAACAAATTGTGGAAGGAAATCGTCATCAACGGCTTCTGCCATTGAGAAAACATCCAACACGGCCTTCGTTACATCCGATTTCTTTATCCCATTATCATCTTTTATGAGCGACTCGTACATTTTTTCAAGAACACCTTGGTGTATAGAGACAAAATGGAATTTATTACTGAACTCCTCTTCGCAACAGGTGGCTAATTTCTTTTTGTTTGAATCATAGGTTATCATGGCTAGTTCACACTCCTCCTTCCTTTTAGGCGAATAGCCCTTGATGGTCACTTTATTGACGTCGGGTATAATATTAAATGCACATACTCCCTTCTGTGCAAATAGCACCGCATTTGAATAATCTATTGGTTCATCCATGTCGCGAAGAGTGTCAATAAAATGTCTCAGCGTTTGAGGGTCTTCTGTGGTTGTCCATCCGTTGTCACGCTTAATTAGCAGGGTCTTCACATTCTCTTCTGATACATCTAGGGAGAATTCATCGTCGAAACAATCTTGTAAAAAAGAATCTGGATATTTTCTCTCTCTAAGCTCAGATTTGTATTTCTGCAGCCATTCCTTTAATTTTTCTTCATCCCAATCTTGCAAGGGGCTTTTGCCCTTTTTCACAAAGGTGTTATATATACGTTCGTCAATGATTGCCACACGGGTCAATGCCGCCGCCATGTGCTTCGCATACCATTCTCCATCCCATGTATCATGCCTAATTAATCTATCGGTTGAGTTACCACCACTAATTCCTTCTAGAAATTTAGCATTTTTATAGAATTCATCACGCAATCTTTTCCCATTATCACTCCAATTGTAGTGTTTGGCAAAAACTATTTGGTCGGACTTGATATCCCCACTATTACATTCTACTTTTTTATCACCAATCATCAATTTGGCATCACTTTTCCATTCTTCTTTTTCATGTTTTTCATTATCTTTTTTTTCATGTTTGTTATTAAATGCTTTTTCATCGTTGATGACAATGGTTGGTAGTTGACCTGATGGGTATTCTTCTTTAAATTGTTCTTTTAACCATTCTAGATACAAATCGGGAACATCTTTTTTCGTGTAGTCATCCACATTGGGTACTGCAAGAATTCTGGAACCCACGTATTTTCGTAACAAACCACACAGATTATCCGGACATACTATCAAATCAAAATCCGCAATTTCTTTTCTCTTTTTATCGTCTTCTTGCTCTATCCAATTCGATGCAAAATGGCGACATCCATCCTCGTTTAAATCAATATCTTTTTTTGAAATAAACGCCACTCTCTTTGGCCTTGGCAAACAGATGATATACCGTAGTCTTTCCTCCTTCGTTTCTCCAATGGCAACAGCTGGCGGTTCATCAATAGGAATGGCATTATCAATCCAAAACCCTCGCATCCAAGCAGCAGAAATACGGATTTCCTTGATACCTTTGCCATTGTCGTTCATTGAACCATTCTCGTTTATGTATTTTTCATTAAGGCCAGCTTTAATCTTTGTGATAGTGTTTGGATTCACTTTTGCACCCAAATCAACTGTTATTCCGAGATAATAATAATTGCTTCGATTTTTTTCAGCATCATAAATCTTTTCTGTTTCTTCAGATTGTTGTGGATAGTTTTTCTCATTGGTCCATGCCCTGAGCCCATCGATTTTGGTCAGTTTTTCAAATACAAACTTCATATTTCGACCGAATATGCCCGAGCCTTCGTGTTTTGCCGTGTTTCGAATGATATTCTCCATGATGGAAAAGAAGGCTTGACGGCCAAGGGTTCCTCCAGGAAGGTCGACATTAAAGTTCCTGAGTTTATCTGGGACATTTTGAGGAGTTCCTGTTCCATTAAAACCTTCGAACCACAGTTCAATTCTGTGGCTGGGATGGAATCCTTCTGAATAAGCGATATAATCAAGCAAGATGTTTGCTGCATGTTTCCCTACAATTGATTCGTCGTTTTTGTGTCTTTGGCATTTTAATTCAGGTTTCAATTCGTCATAGATAGCATCTTTGAAATTTACTGTTGATTTATATGGGATGTGGTCAGTAGATATGGTGGCGACATAGTCTTGGCGTTCCTGTAAGTAATTGATAAATCGCCCCAATCCCACAAGGAAGTAGATTTCCTTTCCATCCCCCATAGACTTACCATCAACCATATTTTCCCACTCATTCACAGAAGTTGCCCTAACCAAATCCAACAATGTGCCTTCGCTTAATATGCTATTAACTGATTCCAATTTCTGCTTAATATAAAACATCACATGACTACCTAGATTATGACTCATGTTGCGAGACATAATGGCGGCTTTTGCTGATTTGATGGACTCTTCATCACGCCTTCTTTCCATAATAGAAGCATACGCCATTTCCATTTTAAATAGTAATCGCAAAAAACCCAATATATTCTTTTTTGCATACTTGATATGTTGTTGATTGTCAGATATTACTAAAATATTGGACAAATAACGCTGTTCGTTGTTAGTCAAATCCTCACACTCTCTATATATCCAAAAATAAGTATTTTTACTTTGAGGGAAAAGCTTCATTTTTTGAACATACGCAAAAGAATGGTCTTCCTCCAACTGTTTTTTTTCCTCTTGACTGACATTCCGATAATAATAAACTTTATTGTTAGAATCCATCGTGAATTCAATATTCCTCTTGGCAGATCTTTTAAAAATCTCGGGAATGGTAAGATTAGATGAAATATCTTTCCAAATGGTTTTTTTTTCAGAAGGCATCTTTTCCCAGAGCTCCCCGCCTAATAATGGCATAATAAAATCACCGCTTTTTAGTCTAACATTAAAGCCATAAACAGCCTCTTTCTCGAAGATTCTATTCATCAATTCTTTACTTATATCTGATAAATGAAGAACTTGTTCTTTGCGTCCTAATGCAAGATTGAACACATCGCGAATTATCTTCTGAGACTCTTCCCTCTTTGTTTGTGCGTCAGTAAACACCATAATAAATTATTCTAGCTTAAACACTTTCATGTCCATATCAGCATTGCCAATACTATCAAAAGTAATACTTCCTGCTGAGGTTTTTATTGTCCGACCTAATAATACGGCACGCTGAGCTCGATAGTCATTTTTTTCTGAAGTTTCAGAAATTGCTTCGTTAATAAGATATGGCAACATATAGCCGCAGTACGCATATGTATTAGGTCTGATTTTGTTCATTTTTGAATAATCCTGAGCTGATTCTCCCTCCATTTCGGCATCCGCATAAAAAATCCTCAACTTGTCATTGTTGTTATTTTCAGTAAAACTTTTAATAGAAAAGTTTACGTCTCCCATAATAATCAAATTATCCAACTGCGGATATTGCGCTAACTGATTACAAAAAGCAGCAGGTGAAATTCCAAAACCATTAAAAAAAACAGCCTCAACATCTGTGTTTGCCAACTTCGAGATAGTATTTCTAAAATCATTAGTTCCTATATCGTATTTGTCTTGAAAAACAATTTCGCCGTCATGATGTTTTATCCATTTTTCAAAACTATTAGTTGCCATCAAGCAAGGAACGGTATTCATGCTAATAGTGGCGATTTTTGACACTTTTAATGAATCAATAAGAAACCTCGCTGAGACTTCACCAAAGGTGGTAGCACTAGGAAACACTCTAAATCCACAATCTGTCATAGTTAATACTGCCTCGTTATAATCCCCCGTAGTGAAATAAAGCATTTCTTTTCCATTTGTCATTGGTGCAACGACAAGTGAGAATTGTCCACCTAAAGCAATAATATATTTTGCTCCTTTCATTTCCAGCATTTTATAGCAATTACTCGCCAAACTAGGATTTGATTGACTATCCTCATAAATTATTTCGTATTTAACTCCATTATTAGCAGTATTTAATTCACTTACTGCCAAATTCAAACCACTAATACAGTATTCTGAGGCAACAGCTCCACTTCCTGTAAGGTTTGCTACAACACCAATTGTTATTTGTTCTTTTGGAGTTGTACATCCTATCACAAAAATAGGAAAAAAAATTAATAATAATTTTGCAATTTTGTTCATAATTAATTACTTTTAGTTATTTTTTCTCTAATATGTAAAAACGAATAATTCTTTTAATTGCGAACGACGGAGCCAACACCTCCAAAACATCATTATGCAATACACGATAATTATCTTCAACATAATTGATAAGAGCATTTAGTGTCCATGTTTCCTTACCAGTATATCTAGCTTTCCCACCATCTCTTTTAATAATAACATCAGAGATGTCCCATCCCCCAACAACCAACACACCTTTAGTATTCAACAATCGTGAAAAGCCATATAAAAAAACATTCCAGTCAATTGGGTTTATATGATGAAACAAGGACCAAGCTAATACTACATCATACTTCCGTCCAGTTTTTTCAAACAATTCATCTGGAGTATCTGTTCTGATAATATGAATGTTAGTATCCCCATATTTTATTTTAAGTTTATTTACCAAATAGTCTGATATGTCTGCCAAATCTACCGATAATCCCTTTTGATAGTAATAATGACCCATAAAACCATTCCCGCATCCATAATCTAATAATGACTTTGCTTCGGAAGGAATGAATGGGTCGATAGCACTTAATACGTCACCTTGCCAGGATTCTTTCATCCATGGAACGTCAGCAATATGACATCTGTATAAATTATCCCAAAAAAACCTTGAATACATAATCTACCCCCCTATCGTTACAAACATCGTTCTTTCAATTTCAAAAACATTTGCAGAATCATATTCGCGATTCATTCTTCCTTGTTCCATCATTACACACCTCTCACAAAATCCCACCACTCTTTTCACGTTTTGCTCAATCATCAAAAAGGTTATTCCAAAACGTTCCTTTATCCTCCCCAGCATCTCATACATCTCCTCCACGGCTTTTGGGGAAAGACCAGCACTTGGCTCATCTAAAATGGCCAATTTAGGCTTCCGAGCTAAAGTCATAGCCAAAGCCAACTCGTGACGTTGCCCACCTGATAGTTTGTCAGCCATGGTACGCATCAATTCTTTCTTGGGCTTTCTAAGCAATGGGATAACACCTTCTAACTGCTCATAATATGACTTATCGGCCTTGTTTCCCAAAGCCAGACTCAGATTCTGCCAGACCGACAGGTTGGGAAACACAACACCGCCCTGATGCATCAAAGCAATGTCCAACTGTGCCAACTCATGTGTACTCTTGTCTTCCACATGCTGTCCGTTAAAAACAATATTGCCCTTACGGTAAGGAATCAAATTCATCATGGATTTGCCCAAAGTGGACTTGCCCGAGCCATTCAAGCCGATAATACCCACGGCTTCGCCCTCAGCCACCGTCAAGTTGATGCCTTGTAGGATGTTCACGTTTTGTTCGTAACCTCCATAGAGTTCTTTTATCTCAAGCAACGTACTCATAAGCCAAGATAATCCTTTCTGATAACGGGATCATCCAAAACAAATTGTGTGGGACCGCTTTTTATTATTCTGCCATCCGCGAGATAATGGCAATGGTCGGCCATACTCCGCACGAACGACATATTGTGTTCAATTAATAGAACCGTCTGTCCTTCCTTCTCCACCATGTCTCTCACTATAGTCCGAAAGGTGTCGATATATCTTGGGTTGACACCGCTAGTTGGCTCATCCAACAACAGCAGACGGTCATTGCCCATCAATAAGCGCGCCATGGCAATCAAACGTTGCTCACCATACGACAGTTCAGAAGCTTTGTGGTTAAGCATACCCAGATATTTGTTGTCCTCACCAAACACTTTCATCAAAATATCGATGGCTCGCTGTTCTTTGGCAGCCTCGCTTTTCGCAACTCTTTTACGACAGAAAAGACCTTCGAAAGGGCTCTCCCCTGTCGTGTCGTCGGAGGCAATCTTCATATTCTCCATCAACGTGAGGTTGTCCATGAGCTGTCTGCCCTGAAAAAGTCTTCCCAAACCTTTCAAAGCTATCTTATGGGCTGGCATCTTGGTGACATCGTTGCCTTCAAGGATTACCTGTCCTTTGAAGTCTTTCTCAAACCCCGAGATAATATTGAAAAGTGTAGTCTTGCCCGCACCATTACCTCCAATCAAAGCGGTCACTTTGCCTTCTTCAACAGCCATGTTCACCCCATTCAATAGATTGAACACCTCCTTGCGGGCATTAGCATAACTCATTCGTATGTCCTTCACCTCCAATATCATCTTACTTGAGTTTTGCGTCGCCTAACAAACCTTGAGGTCGGACGAACATTAACGCTATCAATACTAGACCATAAATCACCTGCCTCAAGTTGGCAGCCACCGCATCAGGTAGACCGACAAAACGAAGCAGTTCAGGAAGAATGACCGCCACGGCAGCACCCACAATTGGGCCCCACACTCGGCTACCAATGCCTCCAATAAACAACGCAGTGATGATGAAGATGCTCTCATCAAGCGTGAAATTGGTAGGATCGATATAACTCACATACGAGGCATAAAGCAATCCTGCAACACCAGCGAAAGCTGCTGAAATGAAAAATGCCCAAGTTTTCAAATGGATGGTATTACGCCCCAAAGCCTTCGCCGACAACTCATCAGTGCGGATTGCCTTTAGCATTCTACCGTAGGGTGAATGTTGCAAACGACTGAATATCATTGCAACCACAACGGCCAATACCAAAGCAAAAAAGAAATAGGCATAAATGCCATTCAAACTCCACACTCCAAATAATTTGATGCTGGGAATACCTGGAATGCCGTATGGACCGCGTGTTACGCTAATCCAATTGTAGAGAATGGTATAGACAATCATCTGGAAGCCAAGGGTTCCCAAGATAAAATAGTCGCCCTTCAACTTTACTGAGGCAAATGATATGAGTAAACTGGTCAGACCCGTCGCCAGCATCACCATCAGGGCAATAACGATGAAAGGCAGGTTATACTGCATTAGGAAATAGGTTCCGATATATGCACCTATACCATAAAATGCCGCCTGGCACATAGTGAGCAGATTGGCCATACCTACCGTCAGATTAGTACTGAGCACCAAAATGATGTAAATACAGAGCATGATCCCTATGTGCAATAGGTATTCCATTAGACAGTGCGTTGTTTATAGCCTGCAATACCTTGTGGCCGTAGGAACAGTAATATCAATAGAAGGATAAAGGTCACGGCATTCTGCCAATTGGAAGAGAATTGGTAAACCGTCAGCGCTTGCAGTATGCCGAGGGTGATACCGCCCAGCACACATGTACCGAAGCGTCCCACACCACCGATAATCATGGCTACCATCGCGTTGATGAGCACATTCATGCCCATGTGCGGGTCAAGGCCAATGTCGTAAACCGTCAGACAACTGCCTATGGCAATAAAAGCACCGCTCATCAAAAACACGAATGTGCGAGTGTGCGAGGTATCATAACCCATTGTCTCATATAGTACACTGTCGGCACTCAAAGCCCTGAAACGGATGCCCCATTGCGACAGACCGATAAAGACGAGGAAAATGGTAATAACGATGCACCCTACCACCAATTGCCACATCTGAGGCGTGGTAATGATGATATTGCCAATATTAAAAGAACGATGGATGGTGTTGTCAATCACCTTGGTCTCATTTCCGAAAAACATGGCTATCAGATTGACAATTACGGTCATCATACCTATGGATGCAATCATAGCCACATTGTTTGACGCTTTGCGGTTTTTCAAAGGACGGTAGACCGAAACATCGGTCAAAAGGCTCAGTCCCATAGTCAAAGCTATCGCAATAAGAGCTCCCACAAAAACAGGAAGCCCGAAAGTAACTGCGAACAGATAAAACATAAAAGCCGCAAACACATAAATAGCAGCAGCCACAATGTGGAAAAGCTTCGTTGTGTTATATACCAACGCAAATCCAATGGCCAACAAGGAATACAAGATTCCCGTGATGAATCCGTTGACGATAAATTGACCAATCATAATTCAGCTTGCAAAAATAGAAAATATAATTCTATTTTTTGCAAATCAAATTGAATTTTTGACCTTCGCAGGTTCAAAATGAGAAAGAGAATTATTAGAATGACTCCCCTACACTAAAAGACTCACAATAACCTCAACAATATCATTCGCAGCGTTCGGACGGGCAAACTGGGCGATGTTCGCCTTCATAGACGCCTGTTTCCCAGGGTCAGCGCAGAGTTCGAACAAAGCAGGGACAAGTTCCTCTTTCACATTCTCGTTTTTCACGATGACCGCTGCTCCGACTTTCTCAAGCTGTTTGGCGTTTTTGGTCTGATGGTCCTCGGCAGCTGTCGGCAACGGCACAAAGATAACCGGCTTCTGTACAAGAGACAGTTCAGAAATGGATATAGCGCCAGCACGCGAGACGACCACATCGGCCAAGGAATAAGCCATCCCCATCTTCTCGATGAAAGCGACAGGCTTCACTTGGTCTTCCAGTCCTAGAGCCTTCACTTTCTCTTGCGCCATGTCGATATAGGGCTTCCCGGTTTGCCAAATGAAATGAAGGTCTTGTCCTTTGAACAGCTCCAGCTTAGCCATGATGCCATAGTTCATGTCACGTGAGCCTTGACTACCGCCAATGAGCAGGGCTACGGGCTTATTGGGGTCGAGTTGGAAATATTGGGCAGCCTCTTCCCTAGACGCGTCGGCCACAGCATTGGCGCGCAACGGGTTGCCAGTGAAATGGATGCGTTCAGCTGGGAACCATCGCTCCATATCGGGATAAGCCACACAAATGGCCTTGGCATTTTTGCCTAAATTGCGATTGGTCTTGCCCGGGATGGAGTTCTGTTCTTGAAGCACGGTAGGGATGCCCAGCCAGTTGGCCATCTTCAATGTCGGGGCGCTGGCATAACCGCCCACGCCGATGACCACATCGGGCTGGAACTGCTTCAGGATACGGCGCGCCTTCCAGAAGCTGCTGACGAGTTTCAGGGGCAGGGTCAAGGCTCGGAGGTCTTTCGTCAAGCCGCTGATCCATAGACCCTCGATTTTGTATCCTGCTTTGGGCACCCGATCCATCTCCATGCGGCCTTTGGCCCCGATGAAAAGGATTTCTGCTTCAGGATACTTCGACTTCAAGGCGTTGGCGATGGCGATGGCGGGAAAGATGTGACCGCCCGTGCCGCCACCGCTTATGACAAATCTAGGTTGTGATTTCATGATTAAAGTTGTTATTTATCGTTTGATTCTGTTACGCACCACATTCACTATGCTTTGCACCAGTTCCTTTTCTTGCCAGCAGATGAAGGCACAGAAAACCAAGAGCAAGCCGGTGTTGACCACCAGAGTCAAGACGGTGCTGTCGATGTGGATATGTTTCTGCACGAAGAACAAGGCAATGGCCACGGCGAAATAAATGAATGCTGTCTTCAACTCGTAAGGTATCGGCGCCTTCTTTTGGCCAACGATATAGGAGAGCACCATACAGGTGCCATAGCCCGCAAAGCCGCCCCAAGCGCATGCCATGTAGCCGTATTTCGGGACAAAGACGAAGTTGATGGCCAGCAGCACCGCACAACCGATGCCAGAGAAGATGGCGCCCCACCAAGTCTCGTCGGTGAGTTTATACCAGAACGACAGGTTGAAGTATATGCCCATGAAGATTTCGGCCATCATCACAATGGGCACCACACGCAGGCCTTCGCGATAGTCGGCACCGATGATGTATTGCAGAATGGGCATATACATCACCACGGCCAAGAACGCTAGCAAGGTGAAGATAATGAAATACTTCATCACAACGGCTTGGAGTGTCTTGTCGTTCTTGTCGCGCTTGCCGCCAAAGACGAAAGGCTCATAGGCATAGCGGAAAGCTTGCGTAATCATGGCCATGATCATCGCAATCTTGACGCAAGCGCCATAGATACCCAATTGCCTGTCACCCTCTTCGCCCGGCACAATGAAACGGTAGCAAATCTTGTCAGCCACTTGATTCAAGATGCCGGCCAAGCCTAACAGTAGCAATGGCCAGGTATAGTGTAGCATCTGTTTCAGCAAAGGCTTGTCGATGCCAAAGCGCAACTTCTTGATTTCGGTGAGGAAGCCCAGAAACACTAATGTGGTACAAATGAGGTTGATGATGAAAATATAGCCCACCTGATAGCTGGTATGATACCAACTCATCATGGAAGGATAGTGCTGTTGGAGATAAGGCGCCAGATAGAAGACAAACAGGTTGAGTAGCAAGCTCATGATGATGAAAGAGAGTTTCAAAACCATGAATTTGACGGGGCGATTATCGTAACGCAGCCGCGCGAAAAGAATGGACTGGAACGCATCGAAAGCCACGATGATGGCCATGATTTCAACAAACTCGGGATGCGAGGCATAATTCAAGACCCCTGCGATAGGATGCAGGAACAGGGACACAAGGACAAGGAAAACTAATGAAACAAAACCCACGGACAGCCCAGCCGTTGAGAACGCTTTGTTGGGATTGACATTATCCTTGTTGGCGAAACGGAAGAAAGTGGTCTCCATGCCGAAAGTCAGGAGGACGAGAAGCAAGGCAGTATAGGCATACAAATTGCTCACAATGCCATATCCCCCCGATTCGGCTGCCATCCGGTGGGTGTGGATGGGTACTAGCAGGTAGTTCAAGAACCTGCCGACGATACTGCTCAAGCCGTAGATGGCTGTCTGTTTGACAAGTGAGCCTAACCTGTTGTTAGCCATGGCTTATTTCTTTTTATAATGTTTTGTATTTAGAATTGTAAAGGGTACAGACTACCAATTTTTCAATGATTATTTATTTTGAATTGTCTTATTATTTATTGATCATTGTCGGAGCAATCAGTCGTTTTTCTTCCAACCTCGGTTTTGCCTCACACCCTCCAGCATAGTGCCAATGTATTTTGAGAAAGCTTCGTCCTGTGAACGAAAACCGATTTCATCCGTAGAGTACTTACTTGGGAAAGCCAACACTGTTTCAACATCCTTCCCTTTTCGGACCATCCAACAACTCATCGTAAGATATTCGTCCAAAGGAATCAAATGGATGCCATAATGGCTATAATAACGCTCAATGACGTCGCTCATCCTACGATACATCTGCTCGTAATCGTGGAAAGTAATCTCACTCATAGTCTTGCCACGGCCCAAATATTGCTGTTTTACACTGTCTATCTCGACACACATCTGATAGGCAATTTGTCCAGAACGAGAACTATCGGACGAACCTTCACTTAACAAATCGTTGCTCAGGTAAGCATTCACATCTTTTTTAAATTTTTCAGGATTGTCGTCTCTAGTAGCAGAAAAATACTTCTCGCACCAGGCTGAGTCCACGCTCATCCACAGACCTTGTCTCATCTGATTTGTTTTTCGAAGCGTCTCAAGTTCCTTGTCGCGAGAGGTGTTTAACAAAGCATGGTATTTTGAATCGATGCGACTTTCGACAATCACTTTGTGGAAAATGTCGGCCCAAATCCTTTCTTCACCTGTAGTGTTATAATAGGCAACTGTAATGGAGCCATGGTTCAAAGCATGTTCGATTAATTTCTTATTCATGCGATAAAACTCTTTAGGGCGACTCTTGATGCCATAATACAACACGTCTTCAAAAATCACGATAGTGTCGGTTGGATTCAAATTATCAAACAGCCGACCTATCTCATCGATGTAGCCAGGGAAAATGCCCAAATAACGCGTCGAAAGGCTTTGTTCGATCCTTCCGAGCTGCTCTTGCGTTTCACGAAGTTTTGCAACGGATTCTTCCAATTGCTTGTCCTGTTCCGAGTCATGATAAACATCATAAACGAAACAAATAACTGCGAATAGCAAGCCAACGGCAGCCGACTTTATGAAGGTGCTCAGCAGTGCATAGCCTTTGGATTTTCTCATCCTCTGTAAATAATCCTTTTTGTTTTCTAACCCTGCCATAATACACCTATTCTTTGCTAATTACCACTTTTTTTATTTGTTGAACAGTCTATCGTCGAAAACAATTCTTCAATAACGGGCAATAGCGATTCCTTTTTTTGTAGTAAGGCGATACATATACATCTCTTATATGGTATGAAAGGAATACTCTCCACAAAAATGAAACTTGAGCGATTTCAACATGCAAATATAGGGATTTATTTTGAATAAGTAACTGTTCAAAATTAAACTGCAATATCTTTTGACTTCGAGACACGGGACTTTTTCGACTATGACCATTGACTATGACTACGACCGCTTTTACATAAAGAATGAAGTTTCTTGTTTTTGTCAAAGCTGTCATTGTCATAGTCACAAGTCATAGTCCTATGGTCTCGTGTATTTTATGTAATCTGATTTTTCTCATCTACTTAAAACAACAACTTTCAAACATGTTTTTCGAACCAGTCATAGATAACATTTTTTTTGCCATCAAACCACCATACCGTCTGCATCCAACGAAAGGCTTCCTTATGGTTTGATCATATCAATATCTTCCAACCGCTTGTCGGAGAATGTATAGGCATGTTGTTTCTTCTGCTCATACTCTTCAGCCCAACGATCCACATCTATAAGCTTGAACGCGGGTATGGCCGTCTCCATAATCATGAAGGCAATCCTGTCGGGATCACCCAAACTAATAAATTGCCAATTATCCCATTCTTTTATTACAGTTTGGTAACCATTTTCAACATTGAAAATATGATTATGTATATCGTAAACACCCACCACCATGTTTTTGCTGGGTTCCATCCCTTGGCCTCTGAAAGTCTTATAATACCATAATATATCAAACAATGTGTTAAGTTGTGCCAACAATCCAAGCTGTGGATTAGTCCTAAAATCACTTGGGTCCATAATAGATTCAAATGTGCCGAAACATTGGATGAATAATTCATCAATTGATACCCGTACTTCTTGAATTCTTCTGACCATGCTGTCGGCAGGCAGAAGTTCAAGTAACTTTTGTCTCATCTTTTCAAGTGTGCCTTCATCCGTTGCCGAACGGTCGGCCAGCAGGCTACCAATGCACTCATTAAGGGCGACCTTGCTTTGCTCACTGAGTGGCAATATTCCAAAATCCGACTCATGACTTTCAAAATACTCCTTGAAGTATGCATCGACAAAAATGGTTTCATTAATTGCAACCTTTTGTGGCTTATAACAATTGTTTTCCCTTAAGAGCTGTTCCATCAAGTTTTTGTACATGTTATCAACTCCGAGATAAATGCCCTGGGTCTGCATACAAGGACCATTCAAAGCCTCTACAATTTCTGCCTTGTAGTAGCTTTCCACAATCTTGATCATCTCTTCGTATATAGCGACAGCCTCCTTTTTTCTTGCTGCCTCCACTTTGAGCCATGCCAGCGTGGGATGCTGATCGCTTCCCAAATCAAACCGGACTTCATTAACGTAGTGACGTATGGCTATTTCTTGTTCATCCCACCTGCTACCAATGCCCAAAAAGCCTTTGCTTGAATTTTCAGCAATTCTGTTCTTGTCATCATTCAATACAGTCTGAATAAAAGCAAACTCCGAAGTATGTCGGGCGATTTCATCTTCAAGACCTTCTTTCATTTCGTCAAACATGGTCCTCAAGCACCAAGCCAATTCCGGAAATGCGCCAAAGCCCTGACCTGTCAAACGCTCGTCTAGCATAGTCCTGAGGTTTTGGACCAATTCTTCTTTTCGTTTTGCAAAATCTTGTACGGCTTGTTGTACAACAATTTCAATGGAAACCAGATACTTGTTTTTGCTGGTTTCAATGATTGTGGCTGCGTCTTTTCCCGAACCAACATCCTCCATAACAATATCCATCAACCGCCTATCGGTCATTCTGATGATGGCATCAGTTAGTTCGTTGAGTTCCGAGCGAGTATCCATCCCTTCCCGATTCCTTTTCACCCCTTCATTAAGGTTGTTCATATTAATGAAGTTTTCGGCGATTTGGTATGCACCAGTGCTATTTTCGCCCGCCCTATACTTTTCAAGGCTAGCAATCAATTTCTTGTTCAGCAAATACCTGACCATCTCTTGACGGTTGAAACGCAGCTCACAATAGCCCAGACCGCTATAGTTCTGGTATTTGCCATCCACGGTATGCATCTTGTGGTTTGAATTGCCAAAACTCGAAATGAGGGTATTTGCATCAGCAGCAATGGAACCAGCGATAAACGAGGCCACTTGGCCTGAGGCCTTCTGAAGGTCATATATATGTCCATGGCTGGTGATAGCATCTACCAGATAGACACCATCATACATAACTCGTTTGTCATTGTTTAAAAAACCATCATAATCGTTTTGGTCCTTTGCGAGTTCCATACTGCCAGCAGGATATCTCACGGGGTCGGAAAGCCCCAAGGTATAATCAAGCTCCGAAAGAGCTGTATAAGCATTAATCCGAACGTCAGACGTATGAGGCTTGTTCTCAAAAAACCTGGGTAGGAAGAAAACGCCAAAAATCTTGTCCGTACCCGAAACAGGAGCGTTCGTCACATTGAGGCCTGCGATTTGCAACATCCGCGAAACGTCCATAATGGTGCTGCTGCCCATGCCACCTGCCAAAGAAGCGATTACATAGACCGTTATTTCTTCACCTCCAGCCACATACCCTCTTGCCTGTTGGGCAGCATTAATATTGGCTCTCCTTAAACCATTGATTGTATTCATTAAAATATTAATAATGTTTCGAGAAGCATATAGAAAAAGGGCCCGGCCAACATTACGATTCGCGCAGCAGGGGTGATTTATCAATCTACCTAACCACAAAGACAATTCAGCAAAATTCAATTTTTCCAAGCAAATTGGGTCTCGTTGTAGCACATCCAGACCAGGATTCAGTAACTTAAAAAACTCATTAAAATTGATGCTATACTTATAGTCTTCAAATGACCGTCCTTCATAATAGTATTTAAATGGTTCTCTTTCCCTATACATCTCATCTGTGTCAAATGCAAGGAATTGCACAAATGGAGGTGTCTCGCCGTAAGTGCACAACAATCTTTTCTTAATGTCGCAAATAACTCTTTGGCCAGTGCCACCAAGGCCGATGATCAAGGTTTTTGAAATGTGTTTTGTCATTGTTTTCAGTTTTTGGATTTATTTATTATTCTGATGGCTTTACACTAGAGTCGTCGTCATACTCATAATAACGGTTTTGCCTCACACCCTTCAGCATGGTGCCGATGTATTTGGAGGATGCATTTCGTTTCAAAAATAATCCATTTTTCATCAGAACTCACCATATTATAAGAATAGAACTTAGACGTCACAAAGATAGGCAATAATATCCTGGAATTCATCAAAAATAAAGATAAAAGTCAGCCGAGGGCTGACTTTTATCTTTATGTCTCTTATTTCAAATCCAAACATTCACTTAAAGGAATTCGTTTCATTTGAATGAAAGACAACTTGAAGGGCGTTTCTATTCTCATATGCGTCACTGGCGAAGTGAAATCTTTTTCGAATTTATTTCGCCAAGTTGGCAAGTCGTCCAAAATGTCTTTACTCATCAAAATCGTCGTTGTAGCATTAATACTCTCATGTGTTACTGGTGCTGCATCCATTCTAAGGAATACCGATGATTTGGTTTCCAAAGAATGTAGCATGTCATGAACATCACCTTCCATTTCTTTGGCAAATTCAAACTTGCTATTCCCAGAGATGTAGCGATACGCGGTGAAGTCTTTTAGTCCATCTTCAAGCGCGGCAATGATCTTTTTCTTCAATTCATTTTGGAACTTTATGACGGAAGCATCATCCATAGAATAACCTGTTTGGAACAGCGTCGATAATCTAAAACCGCCAGTGATTGCATCCGCATGTCGGGCATAGAAGGCGTCCAAAGTACTGTTGCTAACCAATGAAATAAACGGTTCTTTGGTATCTGAATTCATTTCGTTTACCTTTGCCAATTCTGTCTTATACCATTCTTTCAGGTTGCTCGTATAGGAAACCATAGTCTGATATTTTTGTTCCAGTTCTCGATTCTTTTCAGACAATTTCCTAATGACAAGCCATGGCAAGAACATCCTGATTCCTAAAGCTTTCTTATAAAGACCAAGATTCCCTGAGTTTTCTCCAGTGCCGTTGGTCAGAGCATGCTCAATAGCATCTAGTTCCTCGTTGACATTTGCATGTTCTTTTAAAATAGCTTTCTTCTTCTTAAGGTATCGAATAATACGTATTATCACAGAAATAACAATAATCCCCAAAACAGTCAAAAAGACTTTCGGCAATGAAATACTATGGTCCCCCATATAATCCATAAACTCTTTAATAAACGGGGACAATTCAGCCAATTTTTGTTTAAAACTATGGAGCAGTACCCATAAAGCTATCACAATAGCCGCAATAATTGAATGTTTGATACAGGAACGTTTAATGGCATTAAAAGCAGACTCAATACGTTGGTTCTGTGATTCATAGTTGGCTTCTTTTTGTCGAGCAACTTCATTAAGTTCCCAATCCAAACGTTCGGATGTACCCTTAAATAAAGATTCCCGTGACTCTGCACTTACCAGTTTCTTTTCTATTAAGATATACTGTTCATAAAGATCCGTTCTTTCTTTAACAAGGCGATTCTTTTCAGATTTTGCCTCGCCTATGAGAATCTTCATGATGGAAGCGTTAATCTCTGGGTTTAATTTGTCGAACTGAACAATTTCGCGCGTAGACACTCCTTTGACCTGGGTCGCAGAGAAATGACTGATTTCGGTAATGACACAGGCCTGATTGGTCAGGAACTTATCGGTTATGTATGAATATGGCATATAGCAATAACCTTTGTCGCCAAAATCAGTGCCCCAGGAGTTTCTAACCACAAAGACGCGGTTTTCGTCGCTATAACCACATATGACCATAGCATGGTTATGCTCATAGTTAGAGTCTTCTTCTGCAGCTTTCACTTCCTCTTCGTCAGGAAGGGTCACAAAACCACTATGGTTATCACCAAAGTTCGAGAACAATTTCACTGATACTGCAACAGGATAGCCTTCGTCCAAAGCTGATTTTATATCTCCCTCTTCTAGGTTAACATTCTTGGCAACTGTGACCAGTCTTGATTTGGCATCAAGATAAGCTTCTTCAGAAGGTCTCTCATTTATGGTTTCGTCGGTACTATATCCACATAGCTTTTCCAGACAGATACCTTCACTGCCCATAGTTCCGATGACATCAAAGAATGATGTTCCTTTATTTTCTAAAGGCTGTCCTTCTTCTCCTCTGCGTTTTTGTGCCGCAATTCGAGCATTGTAATAAATAAAGCGTTCGCTCAGATCCACATCCTTTTGCTGGTTTTTCCTAAGGATGTACTCATAGATACTCGCCATCGTAAATGTAGTGCATGCACCAATTCCTCCTTGGCTTTTTATACCAGAAAACGCTTTTCTCAAGTCAACGCTTTTCGGCAGTGGTCCGGATTTGGGTTGGTAGGTGTCTTCCAACAAGATAGTTTCTATTGGATCCAGTTTGAAAACATGGTCTCCAATCTTGAAGCCTTCTTCGGTCAAAACCTTTTCCTTTTGAAGAACTTGTTTTGTCTGCTCCTCGCACCTTTCAAGTTCTTTCTCTAATGTCCTGACATATTCGGTCTGTCTCCTGATTTTAACCTCTATGGATTTGAGGGAATTACATAATGCGACGAAATCAATTTCCTGCTCTCCAAGCGCAGCCTTTGTTTTCATCCCCAAATCTTCTGGGTAGTCCTCTCGCTTGAAATCTGCCTCTGGAATATCAACATATAAACCCGTCGGAGACTCTTTTAGCAATGCGTTATTAGCCGAAACAAACATCCTCATACAATCCTTATAGGTGTCACGGAAAATGAGTTGTTCCGGGTCAAACATATCACCTGTTGCCATCTCATCGTCCATACCTAGCAACTGGGCAAGAGCAATGCGCTTTTGGGGAAGTGATAGTTCAGGATTATTAATGAACGCAGTAAGGGAATCAATAAGGGACTGAATGTCCCCATCAATGTCTTGCTGTGCCATAGCATTAATTTCCGATTCCGTTTTGCCATCAACAAGATATCCCTTGGAGCGACGCTCATAAAACCTGTCGTAAAACTTATACTGGTTGTTGTCATCAACCATTGCTTTCTGTATGATATGCGACGGAATACTCACGTCCACATCCTCCTGATTGACGCCCTCCCTTTCGAGAATAGTCAAATAGGCTCTGCTTAACAAATAACGCACATAATAATACTTGTCCAAATTGAGTACACAAAGTCCAAAAGAATGGATAGGCCTGTCGTCAATCTCAGCATTAGGATTAAAGATAGACAGATAAGAATTCATCGTAGCGATGGCAAATTCACCTATTATTCTAATGAATGAATCCCATTCAAGATCAAGGGAAATGCCTTCAGCATTACAGTTCTGCATCACAACAATATGCCCGAACTTGCCCGACTCCAAAATCTCCTTACGATAATCCAATGCGTCGTTTAAGACAGCTTTGCCTGTTTCTTGAAAACCAATTTGCAACTTCGGAAGATCATCTTGTTGTTCCTCAGGAACAAACAAAAACGCCATATCTGGAGCATAAAAGAAAAAGTCTACCCTGATATTCCTTGTTTGTTCTACAATTGCTCGGGTTATCGTTTTCGTCAAAGCCCAACTATCTTTATCATACAAAGGAAGGTGGATGCAAACATTAAGAATATTTTCTCTGTTTCGGGTGTTTATATTTATGGTTTTATCATATAAACGAGAGAAGAAATTCTTTAAATACTCATTTTGGTCTATTTTGTCGATCACCGCTGTTTTTTCAAGCTGAATCGTCACAACATCATCAGGTTCAGAATTGAATCTCAGAGGGTCGTCAGATTTGACGACTCTCTGAGCGGTTTTAAACATGAGATTGCCATCCTCATCCATAATGCCTAGCATCCCAATAAATGAACCCAAGGCATCTTTAACTTCGTACCTATGGACATACTCCGTCAAGTCACATACGGCTTTTTCATTGGAGTGCCCTAACATTAAATGGATCATACGCCAATACAACATTAAATAATTAATACTTACCTATTGAGACTATCAACCAGCTTGTTCTTTCTATACTTATGCTCTTCTTCAAGAACGGCCTTGGTCTGTCGATAGCTTAAACTGCCGAGGATAGTCTTGTTTTCAATGTTGGCACATGAAATCTCGTTGACATATTCTTCAGCCCTGTATTCACTGACTTTCTTATAGAGTTCAGTGATGGCAGCACGTCCTAATTCGTCCTCTTTCTCTTTGATTTTAGCCATCAAGTCACCTTTCGACATTAATTGCTTCTTCTTTGATTTGAAATCTTCGAAAGCATAATAACGAGCTTCGGTGCCTTGTCCTTCTTCAGGAGCCTTAAGTTTGAGCCAATAGTCATTACTGGCATCGTTCTTAGAGGCAGCAGGGCTCCACACCATGTATCTTTGTCCCTCTCGTTTGATAAAATGGAAAATAAGACCTTTTACCCACATTTCCATAACAGTCTCGTCCATCTGCTTATTGGGAGTGAAACCAAAGTGTACATCATTAATCTGTTCTTCAATTTGGGCATCAAAACTGAAACTCTTATGTTCGCTGTACTTTTCGAAATCTCTCTTCTGATTTTCAATAGAGGCAATTTGGAATACAGGGTAAACACCTTTCTGTCTGAAGATCATAATGCTCTTATCGGTAGGAGCAGCGGCATAAACCGGGTGAGATGAGCCTGTTTCAGCGTCCAAAATGCTATTAATAACCCTGTCATTGGCTATAGCACCGTCCTTTCCTCCCATAACCGAAACATACAAGGCATTTCTTAATGAACCTTCATTATTGAAACCGTTCTGCTTGATTTCAAGCACAATCTCAGCCTTTCTCAAAGCTTTTTCGAACAGTTTCTTCTTTTCGTCTTCGCTCATCTGCAGAATTATGGCCTCTAATGACATTCCATCAAAGTTACCACCTGTTAGCATATTGGTGAAATTGGTAATACTGTCTTTGATAACATCAACATCAAGCAGATGTAGTGCGATCAATTCTTTATCTTTCACCATAGGTTCGTTTTTCGTGTTTTCTTTCAGCAGATGCTTTTCTCTCAGATATCTCTGATACTTAACAACTGTGCAATCAGGATCGATGCCGTCCACCGCCGTATCTTTGGCAAGATCAATCTGGAATGGATTGACATCAGTTGCAAGCTCCTCTTTTGTCAAGGCCTCCCCCAGCATCTCATTTACCCTCAACAGGCTAGTTATGGTGTTGTTGATATGAATGAAATAGGCGTTAATATACCCCTTAAGCTCGATAAAGAGTTGAGAGGCCTTGTCACGACGGACTTTCTCAACCAAATTCCTAAGATATGATTCCTGATCGTCAGCCAAAATACTCTTATAATCAGTTCTATCAAAAATGCCTTTGTTTTTCCAAGCTTCCAAAGTTTCGGCTACAACCGACTTCAACTGGGAAGATTTGTCGGACAAAGCTTGGGCCTCTTCAATCATCTCTGAATTGTACAAATCAAAAGCATCATTGAGTTGTTTGATGAATTCTTTGGCTCCTCTAAGCCCTTTTTCGGAAACAACAAGCTCATTCAGCTTTTCATCGAAAGCTTGTTTGACAGCGGCCAATTTTACGGCATAATTGCTAGTAATCTGTTTTGTGGCTTCAGCCAAACCGTCACTGACATACCTTTCACTTTCTTCTCCAGCTTCCCCTGCTCTCCTAACTAAGATGGCACTTTCCGGAAGTTTCGACATCTCGTATAATGAATTCAGCACTTGGTCATCTTCATGCTCCCTTAACTGGTTGCCATTAATCCACTGCATCACTATGCCATTTAGGTCGGTAACATCTTCAACACCGACTAGAGATGAGACGAGACGGCTTCCGGCTTTTAGTTTAAACTTCCTATTGAGTTTCTTGGTATTAAGCATGATTTCGCACAAACCCATGCCGCTAACCCATGCTTTTTTGTCCTCAATATCCAAAGAACCGTCAATCATAATCTGCTTGAAATTGTCAAGATCCTGAGCACTAGCCGAGCCGATTGAGCCAGAAATAGAAAGAAGAGCCTGACCGATCATCGTGTAGAGTTGATTAGGATCCGTATAAGTGTCGCCATTCTTGTTTACATTGTCCACTAAATAAACGAGGTCAAACGGTTGATAATCCACAATACGGTCTTCATTAAGCAAGGCCAATGTAAAGGGGTTATCAATCGTGACATTCTTCATGATATAATCGGTATCAAGCATGGCACCGTATGCATTAGCTCCGACAAACTGTCCACACCCATGATAGGTATTGGGAAGCACTGCGTAACCATTAAGCACACAACCATCTCCCAGTTTGTCTTTAATCAAGAATGCCATATTTAGGAACATTCCACAACCTGTACCTCCACTCATTGAGAAAACCAGATATATTTGAAGTTTATCGTCGACCAATTCCCATTTATCGCCACCATCGTTCAAAGCATTTCTTACACTATTTATGGCATTGTCGAGGCTACTATCCACCTGAGCATAATTAATGGTGAAAGAAAAACGTCCGTTGGTCCTGATTTGGCCAGCACCATTCGCAGAGAGACCGGTCAAAGCAGCTACGTTACGCTTCGGAATCCATCCAAAACGTTCTTTATGCATATTGTAATATGCACCCGGACCAGATATTCTAAGTTGCACCTGTTCATTAGCATCGAGTTTGATAGCGTTTCCATCACTTGTTCTTAATTCTTTTGAAAACTCTTCCGTACTTGTGTCGACACCAAGAAAGCCGATGATTTGAGGCACTTCTCCGAAAGCCTCTTTATAAAGCTGTTTTGTCTTTAAGATGGACTTCATGCCGGTACCACCGAGACCGATGAACAATGTTCTTTTAAGTTTTGTAGCCATGGTTTTGTTATTTAATTATTTTATTATTTTTATTTTATCTTTTTGCACGATATTCTATTTCAATTGTATGTCCCTTTTCAGTGTTAACGTTCTTTAAAATCCTCAATTCATCGTTATCGCCTGCTGTGGTCATCGTGTAATCATTTCTTTTATACACGACATTTGTTTGAGACTTGATTCCAGGCGTCAACTTTACCTCTGAAGGAAGGCCTTTAATAACAATGTAACTGACCTTTCCCGTGAACAACATTTTCAAGAAACTTTGCTTTTGTTCTTGGGGAGTCAGCACAATCTCTTTCGAAGATTGAAGCGAAGTTTTCATGCGGGTGATATTTTTCCTGTTCTCATCAATCGTAACAAAAATTTTACCCAATTGTAGTTTGTTGAACCTTTTAGTGAACACCTGTATAATAACGATGAATGCAACCAGCAAGGACAAAATTGTCAGGAGTGTACTTATTACCACTACCTGAAGCATATTAGCGACATGATTAACTCGGATTCTTATAGGGGTCTTATCATCATTTTGAGGTTCAAGAACCATCTGTTTTTCCTTAAGGTTTCCGATCTTGAAGTCATTGATACGGTCAATACCTGGGTTTTTCTCCACTTTGAAAACAATTTGGTAATCTCTGTCGTAATCCTTGGCCTCCAGCAGTTCCTTTGTGAGTACAATTCCAAATTCCACCTCATGTTCGCCTAGTTCAGGTATTAAACTAAATGTGTTATCTGGCGAGAGTTGGCCGTCAACATAAAGTTCCACATCGTTCGGGTCGGCTTTGAAATTCTCTTTACCTTCCTCCTCTGGAACCATGTACAAAGAAAACACAATCGGCTCTGTCAATTCGGCTGCGTCTTCGTTGAATTCATATTTAAGAGACTTCTTTAAGGTGTCGGGGGCGTGTTTATGCCACAAAAAAGGTTTGTAGTGCTCCGTTTGCCCCCACATACTATATTCCTCTTGGACATGGTCACAAGAAAACAACACGACAGTGCCTAGCAATAACAAATAAGCAAAAATACTTTTTTTCATATTCAATGAGTTATTTCCATTCCAGTTTAAGTGTTCTTTCGTCCGAACCCACCATCTCGACTTCAGTCTTGATTGTGGTTACGATTACCCTGTCATATTTCTCCTCCATATCTTTTCCAACAGAAAATGACAGATACAATCCATCCTTGTTTTCGTCTTTTTCAAGGATGTAGCTTCTCATTTCTTCACGAGTCATCTTCAGTCGAGGACAAATGCTGATGGTATTTCGCACGGGATCCAAATCAACATCTTGATTGATTTCGAAATAAGGATTCTCGGAATCATTTTCAACATGAATCTTAAATCCAGCTTCCATCGGGGTTGAGGATTTAGTGTCAAATTTCACCACAATGTCCTTTCCATAATCATCTTTGACATTGTAGCAAACTTTGCTCGCTGGAGTAAGCGTGACCGTAGAAAGTTCGGGGATTGTAGTTCCAGGTTTAATTATTTTAAAACGTCCACACTTACAATCATTAACTTTGTCGTTGATGGCTTTTGGGGTAAGCATCAAATAGAATGCATAAATATCCTTCTCCTCGGCTACATCAGTACACCACTCCTCACAAACAAATTTTTCAAATGCAGCTGCATCGTCAGAAAAATCACTTAGTCCATCGGTAAGGAATACCAGAATGTCGGTTTTGTCACTTGAAATCACTGTTTCAAGGCTCTCCTTCAATGGCGCATAAAGCTTTGTCATTGTGGTCTTGCCCTTACCCCCATTTTCTTCATGACCAGTTTTCGCATCACCAATCCACATCCTAGGCAATTCATAGTCATTTACGAACTGTATAAGCCGTTGTTTTCCCTCTGCGGTGGCATACTCTGACTTCTTGTCAATTATCCTGTGCTGGAAAGGAAGGACGACAATCTCCATCTTAGGGTCGGTAACGCTTTTGATTTCTTTAATGAGGTTCTCTTTGACCACATTCCAAATATTCGGACACCCCCCCGCTCCCTTCATGGAAAGCGTAACATCCCATAAAAATACTTTGCGTTGCGGTTTGTCAACTTCATAATTGGGGTCCTGAGCCTTCACAAACTGAAAGGAAGACCCCACTAGCATAACTGCTAACAAGATGAAAACTTTTTTCATATAAATCAAAATCATATTATTAAAACAATCCTACTCATTATCTTCAGAAGAAGATCCGGTGACGCCCTCCAATACGCCTTCAATGGTACCCATCCCTTCGTCTATGATATTACCAATGCCTTTGAAAAAGCCCGACACCTTTGCCTTGCCACGAATCACTTCATATTTGGTCATCAATTTCGATACCTTTCGGCGTTCCTCAGCTGTAAACTTGTCGGCATACTTGTCGTATTTCTCGTTGAAAGCCGTCATTCTTTCATCGGCACGTTGCCAGTCTGTCTCGTCGTATTTTTCGTAGCCTTGTTCCACAGAAGTCACAAAACTCTCAAGTGCAGAGACGTAGGTTCTTTTTGAAAATCCTGTCTTACAAGAATTTGCAGAAACAACCACCACTATGGCAAACATTATAAAGGTTAATGCTCTTTTCATATTTCTAAAGTTTATAACATGCAAAAATACAAAACAAATCTAAATTTCAAATGAATTTTGATTTTTTTCAACATTTTTTCATCTTTAATCGTTTCTTCCTATTTTCGTAGATACACCCCATCATACTATAAACTGTCATCAAGCACAATCCTAAATCCCAAATCATCACTTTTATAGTCTTCCGTCCAATAGCAGGTTCGAGCCACCCTACATTCGGCAGCCGTAAAACGCCAACTTCCTCCCCTGAAAACGCGCGAATAACCATACTCAGGTCCTGTCGGGTCTTTCAAACAAGGGGTTTTTGCGTAATAACTTGGTTGATAATAGTCTTTGCACCATTCCCATACGTTTCCGCACATATCATACAGTTCTAATTCATTCGCGTTCTTTTTCCTCACAGGATGAGTGCTCTTCGTGTTGCCAAAATGCCATGCCACCACATCGGGATTATCATTTCCAGAAAAACTATATCCTTGGCTTTTGTTTCCACCCCGTGCAGCATACTCCCATTGTGCTTCAGTAGGCAAATCAAACACACCTGTTTTGCCATCTGTTTTCGCCTCATAATGCTTGTGGAAATCGTTTAGGCGACTTATGAACACCAACACATCCCTATAGCTTACATTCTCCACTGGAAGGTCGTCCCCCTTGTGCACAGAGGGATTCATGTCATTCATAAACGCCATCCATTGCCGTTGTGTCAGCGGAGCATCGGCCATTTTGAAAGACGACAACTCAACTGTCACGGAAGGCCTATCTTTTTCAATTATATTGCCCATGACAAAGGTTCCCCCCTCAACTTTCTTAAGTCGTTTGATGATCTCAAGGTACATCTTTTCCTTTTCCTCTTTAGGGGCTTGCACAGGGGAAGCATTCTTTTCGAACTGGCAGGGCAACAACAACCTAAAGCCAATATCATCCGATTTAAACTCAGGTATCCAGTAGCTTGCCCACGACTCGTTTTCGTCTGTAACATCACATTCTTTTTTGCCAAACCTAAAACTGCCTCCACAATAATAGAATGTACTTTTGTCCTGTTTGGTTTGCGTCCATTCCCAAACATTGCCCATCATATCGTATAGTCCAACCTTGTTAGGTTTTTTCTTACGAACAGGATGTAGCTCTTTTTCATCAAACCATGCACAATCTTCAGCACTATAGGTTTTTCTGTATTTAAGCGGAGGCATTCCTCCTAATGCGGCAAAATGCCATTCGTCTTTTTCGGGTAACCGAAAACGCAGGCCTGTCTTGTCGTTAAGGATGGTCAAGAAAGTGTCTATATCATTTTTCGAGACGTTTGTAACAGGATAGTCTTCTCCAATTATAGATGATATGTTGCTGCTTTTCCCCATAACCAATTCCCAAAGGCCTTGGGTCACCGGTGTCTCTCCCATCCAAAATCTAACATGGCTTTCGTTTCGTATCACCGCCATCTTGTCCAACACTTTCGAAGAGATACGTATCCTCTCACTGACATATGGTGAAATGAAAGAACCTTCCGCAGGCGGATTCGGTTTGAACTTCCCGTTTTGCGGTCTTAATGCCAAACGACAGACCATTTCACTTTCAACCTTATAAAACTTTAGTTTCAATAGGTTATCAATAACGCGTCTGTCATTACCAAGGACACCTGGATCTACAATTTGCAACATATCGTACGAGCAAATATCCAAATGTGCCCGACTCTTGGTTTTCATCCGCTCTTTGATAGACTTTCTCTCCTCGCCATTTGCATTACATATCTTATCCATCTCATCTTGATGAAGAGGTCTATACCCCATCGTTAGTTTCTCCGTAAGCCACCTACTATGTTCCGCCCTAATCATACTCTCTTTAACACTATTTGTACCCCCTAACAACCTAGAAACATCCTCTTTTGACGAAAACGGGGTAAGGCCTACTGAGCGAAGCTTGGAAGCAAAACTGTCAACAAGATTGATGTTGGCCCATTTGTTTACAATTCCCTCCTGTTCCCACATCCGGTTGCTATATTCTATCAGTGCATCAATGTGGCTGCTGTTCAACGTTTGTCGCTTGTAGACAGTTAATGCCAATTTTGCCATAACATTATCCAGCACATCTCCTTTATAGCAATTCTCCAACATACCAAATGGTTTGAGTTTCTCATATCTTTTCCATTCACTCTCCCCCGTGGCAACTTTCTGAATCAAATCGAAATTGTCTTTTTGGTATACAAGAACCTGCAGAACTCGTTTTAATACTATTTCTGGAAGATACAAAGCCGTGGCTATCGATTTCTGAGGATTGTTGAAGCATACTGCAATTGTGCAAGTTTTGCTTTTGTCTGTGACCACCTCGGATAAATAGTTGCGGACTTTTTCTGACGCAATATTGCCCTCGATGAACTCCCACTGGATGTCCATAAAGTTTTCACCAAGATGACGATATCTGGAAGACTGTTTCATTGGGTCATCCCAATCCTCCCAAGGCCTATCCAATTTGTCTTGACCACATATCGAAATCCTATTTCTGCAAAGCTCAAACAATGCCGCATAGCGACCTTTCAGATATTCTGCCTCTTTATTGGCTTGTTCATCGATGAAACTTATTGTGGTCCTGTATCCTTTGGTGTGATAATTAGGCAAATGAAACAACAAAGCCGTTTGAATAGCAATTGCCACTCCCATCTGGTTCATACCTGCGATAATCAAATGAACAGCCTTGTCAGTGTCTTGACCAATACCATAGAGAACGCCATCATCATCCCTATAACAGTCTATTGGCAAATACTTTTGGACTTTAGATTCATCAACTCGATTACCAGGAATTACTGCGTAATTGTCAATCAAAACCTTTTTCGCCCATATTTCATGGACATTAAACGGAACGAACTCGAGATTCGCATTGAGCTGTTTATAGATATGAGTCGACTTAAAAATAGTGTACGTGCTTTGGTATTCCAAATCAACGTGACATAATAGTTTAACGTCTTTCCAATTTTTGATGGCTGTTTTTGGTATTCTTTCGCAATACTTTGAAATCAATTCAAGACAACGCATATTGAACGAGTCATGGTCGTCTTCGTTTTCGTCCCCCATATCCTCGCCAAGGACGTATACTTCTCTTGCTTTTTCCAACAACAAATCATCAATATCCTCACCAGAGGTTCTTTCCCCAAAATAGAAAACGATTTTTTCTTCCTCCTCCCTGTTCAATTTCAATTGCAGTTTTGATCTTTCCAATTCAATGTTTTTTCTTGTTTGTACCAAGATGTAATCCGCTCCCGACCTTAACGATTGTTTGATGATGGTAGGAGTTTGCTCATTAATACCTATGACTACTACATAATTGTTGAATCCCCTTTTATATCTAATCAGACCTTGATTCCATTGGTTTCTATAACTCGACAAAATGCTGACAAATGAAGACAAGGCCAAACCTGAAAGGCAGAAAATACCACATATGGCACTAATCAACGCGATGGCATGCCCTCCACCGCTCTTTGAATTAGGAATATTACCAGGGTCGGCAAACTGAGACACCACCTCCCACACAATTCGGACACTAGGCGTATGGCCTTTAGAATCATATATGCCTTCGACACTCCAAACGTATGCAATGGTACATATTAGTGCTACCACCAAAGCTATGACCTGCACAGAATACAAAGCCATCCCCATTCCAAAGTTGGAGAATAATTTCCTGTCCCTATGAACGGGTTCATTCATCCAGATTTTCCTTACAATCACAAAATACAGCGTCAACGTTGATAGGGTAAGAATTATCCTTAACGCCAACATCCAATTTCGGGATTTTTCAATCGAAACCGCTGCGTAAATCTGTTTTCCTATTGGGTCAAGAACCACCCAAATTAGAAAGGTGGCAATTGCCAAAACAACAAGCATCGAAAATGAAAAGACTATTCCTTTCTCGTGACGTGAGAAAATTGCATGAAGTCGGTCGTCAAATGAATCCAAAGCATTGCCAACTTTTGTCCACAGACTTTTTCTTTGTTTGTAGTTAGTTTTGACGTTCATAGTCTACGTTTTCATTATTTAGTTAAACAAATCTCCCTAAACTCCACCCCATTCCGATACCGTCCACATGCCGCCACAGAATGGCATGGCGTATCGCCGAAGAACAACACTTTTACTTTGTTTTCGCCTTGTTCTTCCAACACGACACCACCCTCCACCTGCCAATGTAATTCGGCCACGTTGTCATCTTTGGACACTTCATACCATAAACCGTCTTGTTCAAGTCGCACAGCTTCCCCCCCCACCATCTCTTCGCAAAGGAAACGTGTCATCACAGGCATGATGGTGTCGTAGAAATACTTATTCAGGCTTGCGCCATTGACATGGAGACTGTGACTGTCGGCTCCTTTAAGAGTGTGTAATTCGTTACGCCCTTGCCAGTTAGGCATGGATGATATTTTGTCATGAATGGCTTTTGAACCTTGCATGGGATTGAATGCCCACTCATTTATAGGCTTGCCGTCAGACACCCATTTTTTCGCCAGCTTTACTATGGGTTGCGTGAAGTCGGGAAGCTTTTTGAATATATCATCAACGTAGGGGTCGAGCACCTTGTCAAAAGGATATCCATAGCTATATGGTACAATGGGATCTTTGTCGCCATGAAACGACAGTATGGAGGTCGAAGGTGAGTTTTTGAGCATGGCAAGATCGTGTACCGCACCCCACATATTGACCACCGCCTTGATTTGGAATGGACGGTCTGTTGAACCGGCAACCGAATTGATCGGTCCCAAGTCAGAATCCAATCCCAGTTTTTTGCATAAAACATCGACATCAATGCCCCAATCCTTATCGAACAAACTACCAACATAACTAATTCCATCGTCGATAACATTAAACAACTTCTTGGCTTTAGACGAAACCATCCCATTAACTCCCCCTTCCCTTGTCGACTCAGGGCGAGAATCGTCGTCCATGAATGCCAGATTTAGCGCTGTGATGGCTCCCGCGCTGGTGCCGGCTGCAAAAATCTTTGTTGTGTCGATGCCAAACTCTTCGGCATTCTCAACGAGGTAACACACGGCAGCATGGGCATCCTGCAAAGCACGGTAGCCTGCACGGTCCACGTCATCTGCCAAAGGCAGGAACCCCAGTCTGTAATTAATGGAAGCCACCACATAGCCTCGCTCGGCGAAATGTTGCCCCATCTCCGGATAGCCAACGGCTTTCTTGTCCCCATTGTAAAAGGCACCGCCGTGGATGAGCAACAACAGGGGACGTAAGCGGTTAGTTGTGTCCTTGGGATAATACAAGTCCATATCAAGCTTCTGTTTCTCGGTGGACTTCAGCTTCGAAACCTTATTAAGATATATGGTGATGAATTTTTCATGTGTGTCTGGATAATACGTCCAATATCCCTCAACATCATTGGCATATACCCTGCTTTCCTCCTTTGTCACCTCATAGCATCGGTTTTCATAAAGCGGCTTAAAATGAAAGTCGGAATCTCCAACAAGCGACAAAGAGAATTTGTTATTGTCGGCTCTGCCTTTGACTTGCTTTTTCTTCAGTGATACCTTTTTGAGTGTCATCTCTTTGCCCTCAACTCGTAACGTGCCTTTGCCAGACGGCTTCAACTCAGTGGTGAATCGAATCGGCTCAACGACAGACTTGTCGTCATCCAAATAGAAACGGCCACTTATATGGTCATCCTTTACTTGGTCAAAAACGGCGACACAGGCTATGTCTTGGTATCGACCCACATAAGGCTGGCCAATCTCAACTGTTGAATAATCAATACTCTCGCATGAAGCGAGCATGATGAAGGCCATTGCCAACACACACAAATGTTTCATCGTCATTGTATAATGTACCCATTAATTGAGACTGCAAATATAGTGAATTAAAGTGAAACATCAAGCAGCTTCATGGGTACGGATTAATAATTTGTTGTTTTCGTATTTGCGCTCCGGGATTTCGTTGTCAATGCC